>Ga0224512_10000048_pt1 | contig 128548 bp, 116 predicted proteins | sample SF_May12_sed_USG_4_FD_169103 | JGI IMG/M metagenome (GOLD analysis project Ga0224512, IMG submission 169103) | Sediment microbial communities from San Francisco Bay, California, United States - SF_May12_sed_USGS_13 | ecosystem: Environmental > Aquatic > Marine > Sediment | place: USA... | reverse complement strand
CGCGGAAACGTTCGCGCGAAAACTTTCTCATGGAAGACCAGCGGCCAAAGCATTCTGTCTTTAATCGGCCGTACGGCCGGCGCAAACGGCCCGGTCGCGACCGTTAAGGCAAACGGAGGCAGCTGAGCAACGGACCGGTTGACCGGTCGGCAGCACTTGCCCGCGCAGGCCCTAACACGAGTGAGCTGCTCATTACGTCGACAATAACCAACGCAACGCGTTTGCGGCTTTGCGTTTCGGAAGGTCGAGTATGCCGGAGTACAGGGCTCTGGTGACATTGCACACCAAACCTCTGTCGACGCCTGGATCGTAAGAATTTTCCATAGCCGCTACGTTGTCTGCGCCAAATTGGTCGAACAGCCCGTCGAATATCAGCCCAAGGTCAGGCCAGACATCCTTTTCTTTCGGCATTGGCCTGTCGGCATCATGGGTTCTCAGCGCTATATCAAGAATATCCAGCTCACGTCCCTTGGTCATTTCCGAATAGACCGGGGACGTATTATCAGGACCGACTGGCGGAATCAGCAGCGTCAGACAGGGTTCGGTGCCATCGCGTCGTAGTTCGTCCAGTTGATCTACGATCAATCGAGCATAAGCGACAATTGCGTCATCCGAGGTCTGCGGAAGCAGTCTCTCTATCAATTTGGCCTGCTTGGCCCTTAACGCGTCATTCACCTGTTTGTCAGTCAGATCTAGCCCGACCAGTTGCTTGTAGGTGACGATCAGATCGTCATAGAAATCCGAGTCGTATTTCTTGAGCGTTTGGTACGCGGAAATATTGCTTAATTTCTGTTCGAACTTCGCGACTACCTGAGATGGGTAGGCCCGAGCGTCGCGAGACCGCGCTGCAACAATTTTTTTCGCCACATCATCTTCGTCGATAGTCACAACAGAAGCGCGACGTCGCAGCAGTTCGCATTCGTTCTGGGACGCCTCGAGCCGTTCCTCAAAATCGACAAGCGTCTGGGCTCGCGAATCCAGCTCCCGAGTCTTCTTTTCAATCTCTTGCTGGAGGTCCGTGACATGTTTCTCGAGAAGATGAACGTCAGCCGCTCGTTCAACGGCCGCCTTGAGATCGGCGTTGAGATGACGAACTGTCGCCCGCAGTTCCCGTTCAAGCTCACCCATCTCTCTGACCGCGGCTAAGGCCTTCGCCAGTTCGGTGTCAGCAGCTTCTCTTGCACGCCTCTCTTTTCTCAAATCGGCTGCAAGCTTATCCGAGCGCTTTTCGAATTCCTCCAATTCTTCCGGGTTTTTCATCGCCGCGATTCGCAGTCGCGCCGATTCGCACTCCGCGCGCGAATCTTCGAGACGCGCGCCAAGGTCGGCGACGTCCTTGTCTCGCGCCGCCAGGCCGTCTCGCAACGATTTCAACTCATCTTGTAACGAGGCCAGCTCGCCCGTCTTTCCCTCGATCTCCATCTCGAGGTCCGCCGTATGCTTCTCGAAAGCCTCGATTTCAACGGCTCGCTCCTCGGCGACTTTGAGGCCGGCTTCGAGATCGGCCTGAGTATCATCAACCGTCGCCTGCAGCTCCGCATTACGCTGACTTAGGTCTTCGACCATAGCCGCGGCTTTCGCCAGTGCGTTCTCCGTGGCTTCTCTGGCACGGCTTTCCTTCTCCAGGTCGGCCGCGAGTTTATCCGAAACTCTTTGGGCTTCCTCCAGTTCTTCCGGATTCTTAAGCACGGCGATACGCAGCTGCGCCGATTCGCATTCCGCACGTGCCACATCCACCGTCGCCTGCAGCTCCGCGTTAAGCTGACTCAACTCTTCGATCGAGGCCGCGGCCTTCGCCAGTTCGTCCTCTGCGGCTTCTCTTGCAAGGATTTCCGTCTCGAGGTCAGCAGCGAGCCCGTCCGCGGCTTTTTCGAGTTCTTCGATTTCCTGCGGACTCTTCAGCGCAGCAATGCGAAGCTGTGCCAGTTCGCAGGCGCTTTGTGATTGATCGAGGCGTATCTCGAGGTCAGCCAGAATCTCGTTTCGCAGAGTCAGCTCGTCTCGCAGAGAGGCCGCCTCGCCCGTCCTGCCCTCGAGCTTATTTTCGAGATCCACTGCGCGCTTCTCGAGCGCCTCGATCCGGGCGGCTCGCGCCTCGGCAATTTTGCGGCCGGCCTCGAGATCGGCCTGAATGTCGTCAACCGTTGCCTGCAGTTCTAATTGGAGCTTGTTCAGTTCATCAACTGTTGCTTTGCTCTTCGCCAGCTCTTTCTTTGCGGCTTTTTTCGCGCGTTTTTCCTTGCGCAAGTCAGCCGCCAGCTTGTCCGCAGCTTTTTCGATTTCTTCCAGTTCTTGAGGATTGTCCAGCGCGGCAATGCGCATTTCTGCCGATTTGCAATCTGCCTGTGATTCTTCGAGACGCGCATCGAGGTCGGCAAGGGCCTGGTCTCGCAAAGCCAGCTCGCCCATCAGCGAATCCAGCTCGCGTGTCTTGCACTCAAGCTCATCCTTAAGATCTGCGGCGTTTTTCTCGAGAGCTTCGATTTCGAGGGCTCGTTCGTCGACAACCTTGATGCCGGCTTCGAGGTGGGCCTTCACATCACCTAACGCCGCCTGCAGTTCCAGTTTTTGCTGGTTGAGCTCTGCGACCGCAGCGGTGGCTTCCGCCAGTTCATTCTGCGCCGCTTCTTTCGCGCGGACTTCCGTCTCCAGGTCAGTGGCGAGTTTTATTGACCTGTTTTGACTGGCCTGCAGCGTCGTGAAATTGCCCGACAGCAGCAGATTTTGTCGAGTGATTTCCTCGGCATTTGCGGCCAGGGAACGTGTCAGGTGTTCTATTTTCCTGGCCTGTGCGTCGAGCTGCTTGCGCAATTCAATGATGTCGTCGTTACGTGCGTCTAAATCATGGAGCGCTCGCACTTTGTCGGCGCGAAGATCTTCGATTTGCACGGTGAGTTTCGAGACGTATTTCAGCAATTGCTCCGGACCGACATCCACCGTCGTCGGCGCCGATTCGTCAATCGATTTGTTTGTCTTCGCCGCCCCGTCAGCCGTGGCACCCCCGGTTTGCGGAACAGCCCTTACGCGCTGAAAATCGGGATCCGTCTTGCGCCGCCCTTTTCCGTGAAGCGGAACGACGTGCGGCAGAAGTCCTTTCTTGTCCGCAACGGTTCGCACGAATCCCTCGCTTATGACACGCGTTTCGAGACGGCACGCCTCTGCCAGCATGTCGTCGCAAAGCCTGTTGATCTGTCGAGGAATTCCGCCTGAATATCGGTGAATGAGCAGGTTGGCCTCATTTGAGAGTTTTACGCCGTCGCTGCCACCCGCCAGTCTCAGACTGTGCCAGACATAGCTCGCCGTTTCCTCGCGGGAATAGCTGCGTAAATTGAAAATGACCTGGTTCTCGAACTTGATTCCGCTCATCGCCGGCGCATTGACGACGTGTACGAGATCGGCATTGCCGGCAAGCACGACGCTAATCACACGACGGTCCTTGATCTTGATTTCGGAGAGCCAACGAACCTGCTCCAGTATCATTGGATCAGTCGAATGTGCATTATCAATGATCAGCAAGACATGATCGCCGGCGATGCCGCGGCAAACGAGAAACTCCTTTGTGATGTTCCTGAGCTCGCTCGCCGTGCCCGAAATGTCCTCGAATCCGATCTGCGTCAGAAACGTGCTGTAAAATCGCAAGTCACCATGACAGGTTTCATCGATGACAACGGAAAAGGCGTCATCGTCGAGGCTTTTGACGTAACGGTCGATTAATGTGGTTTTCCCCGAGCCATCGGCACCGCAAATGACAAGCAGGGAATCTGTATGCGTTGTCGCGTTGGCCAGGTGCTCCATCAGGAGCGCATACTGTTCGGTCTGAAATAAGTGGGTCGGACTGTCAAGGCGACCAAAAGGCGGCCGCGTCAGCCCGAAGAATTCGAGATACGTTGGATCAGCAACGGTTTGTTCCAGCGATCGTTCCACCCACCGACTACCTTTTTTATGCTCTTATTGTCCGGCAGACCTCATGCCTCGAGACTGCTGCGGTCGTCGCCGTGCAGGCGTCATTTGCACCAGCATCTCGCCTGGGTTTTCACCGTTATTTTTATACATAATTCCAATGCTTTGGAAGTCAATCTCCTCAAGTGATTAGCAATCTCACGTAACTATATGAAAATAATGTCTTTAATCTAATCGCGATCACGATCAATTCGACAAAAGTCAAGTGTATTGCGCAACAGGGTCGGAACTCTCAAAGCGACCCGGCTCATTCCAAACACTTCATCTCGACCTCGCCCTGCCCCATTTCATCGTGGCCGGCGGGTTGACGGATGTCCCAGCCTGCCAACACAAAACACATTTACCCCACGAAACGTCGTTATCGCAATAGCTGCGCGCCGTTACATGACGTGGCGTCTCCCTCGCGAGAAGAAATAAACGAGCAGGCCCGAGCCAATGATGCCGATGCCAAACAGTCCCTCGACCGGTCTGTTCATGAGAACGAACCACAGCGTCCAACCCGTTAATACGAGGTAAATGACCGGTGGTATTGGAAACAGGAACGTGCGATAGGGGCGCGGCAGATCCGGCTGCTGGCGGCGCAGAAAGAATACGCTCAGAACTGTGGCGAAACTATTGAGCGCAAGCGTGAATCCGGCAAAGACCAGAACCGATTCGAAGCTCGACGAAAGGATGAATACGATAGCCAGCAATGACTGCAGGTAAATGGCGCGGCTGGGTATGCCGTCCTTGTTCGTGTACGAAAGGAAGCTCAGAACCCTGAAATCCTCACCTATCACCTGGAGTACACGCGGACCCGCAATCGTCATCGCACTAACGGTCGAGATCAGCAGCGATGCCAGCACAATGCCGGTAAATCGTGCGCCAAGATCGCCGAACACGGATTGTGCGGCGATAAATCCGATTTCGACTTGTCCCTTCATCGATTCGACGGGTGCCGCATAAAGAAAAGTGAAGTTCAGCGCGACATAGAGAACCGTCACGATAAGGGTGCCGGTCAAGAGGATACCCGGCAACGTCCGCTGCGGATCTTCGAGCTCGCCGCTCAGGTAAGTTGCCGCATTCCATCCCGTATAAGCGTAGCTGACGTAGATGAGCGACACCGCAAACGCACCGCCGGTGACGAGCGCACCGTCGCCGCTTGAAGGGAAGAACTGTACGGGCTGGGGGCTATCGACGACGACGACAGCGGCGAGACAGAAGACGACGATTACGGCCACTTTGAGAATCGTAAATATGACCTGCAGTCCGCCCGAATTCCGCCGGCTGCTGCCGTGAATGACGGTCAGGATCGCGACCAGGCCCACCGCGATCGCCTTTTCGATCCACTCGTACGAAAAACCGGGCACTATTGATGTCACGTAAGCTGCAAAAGTCATTGCCGCGAGCGCTGTTGGCCCGGCGAAGCCGATTGTCACGGACGTCCAGCCGGATGCAAAGCCGGCAGCAGGGTGGTAGATACGGGCAAGAAAATTGTATTCGCCGCCGGAACGCGGCAGCGCAGCGCCGAGTTCCGCGTATGTCATTGCGCCGCACAGCGCAATCAGGCCGCCAACCCCCCACAGGACTAAAATGACGAATCCCGACTGGATCTCCAGCAGCTGGAAGCCAAGGCTGGTGAAGACGCCCGTGCCAACCATGTTGGCAATGACAACGGCGGTGACCGTCGTGAACTTGAACTTTGTCGAAGTCATTCAGAATTCGCGATTATCCATCTTGTTATTGCACCATTATTGCGACCTTTCCGGGGCCCGTCCAACCGCGACTGCATTCATCGTATGCGCATCCAGCCCCGCTGCGCTACACTTTGAGCATGAGGCATCTCACTGTACTGGCCACTCTCATACTCCTCATGTCCGTCGCTACAGCGGACCTCGCAGCCGTCGTCTGGTGCCAGGAGACCTCATTCAGCCAGTCGGTTGAAGACAGGGATATCGAGGCGTTCAAATCCTTTCTCGATGACGATGCTCGATTCGTCGGCAATACCGTTTTACGAGGCAGGGACGAAATCGTCGCCGCCTGGCAGGTATTTTTTTCCGACGATGGTCCCGCTATCAAATGGCGGCCCCAATTCGTCGAGGTCCTTAAAGACGGCAATCTGGCACTAACACGCGGCCCCTATCGAATGCTCGCCAAAGACGCGGACGGCACCCAAGTTGAACGCTGGGGCACTTTTAACTCCGTCTGGCGCAAGAAGTCCAACGGAGAATGGCACGTAGTATTTGATGCCGGCGATAGCGCAGCGTCACCGCCTGACGAAGAAACTCAGGCGATACTGCAACACGAGAACGATTGCTAATGTTGGGGACATTCTTAATTTAACGCACTAATACACTAAATTAAGAATGTCCCCAAATTGCACATTGAAGCAGAATGTCGCCATGAGTCGCACAATAAGAAGCAAACTCCCGAACGTAGGCACCACAATTTACACGGTCATGAGTCAGCTGGCTGTTGACACCGGCGCGATAAATCTCGGACAGGGGTTTCCGAGTTTCGAGCCGCCGGCAGAACTCCGGGACCGCATAAGCTTTTATCTGAATAACGGGACCAACCAGTACGCGCCGATGACCGGCATCCCCGCGTTGCGAGAAGCCATTGCCGGAAAAACCCGGCAACTGCAGGGACGCAAGGTTGACGTAGACTCGGAAATTACAGTCTGTACCGGCGCGACCGAAGGGCTTTTCAGCGCGATCCAGGCTGTCGTGCATGCGGGTGACGAGGTCATTGTTCTCGACCCGGCTTACGATTCCTACGAACCGGCTGTCACGCTGGCCGGCGGCGTGACTCGACACGTGCCGCTGGGAATTGCAGAAAACGGCCACGACTTCGGCGTCAACTGGCAGCGCCTCAGTGACACGATTAACGCGAACACGCGTTTGATCATATTGAACTTCCCGCACAACCCGACGGGCGCCATCCTGTCTACCACGGATCTTGAGCAACTCGCGGAGATCGTGCGTGATACCGACTGCCTGCTGCTTTCCGACGAGGTGTATGAGCACATCGTATTTGATGAAGAGCCGCACCGCAGCCTGCTTGGCCACGACGAGCTATGGGAACGCACGCTGGTCGTGTCGTCGTTCGGCAAAACTTTTCATGCAACGGGCTGGAAACTGGGGCATTGCATCGCTCCCGCCGCGCTGTCGAGGGAGTTTCGAAAAGTCCATCAATTCACGACATTCGCCGTCAGCACCCCGATGCAGCACGGCGTTGCGGATTTCCTGGTTAGTCACCCTGAGTTCTATCGCGCCTTGCCCGGCTTTTATCAGGAAAAGCGTGATCGTTTTTGTGGCTTGCTCAAAGCATCGCGCTTTCATTTCCAGCCTGCCCGCAGCACCTTTTTCCAGATTGTCGACTACGGCGAGATAAGTCAGGAAAACGACCTAAGCCTGGCAAAACGATGGACAAAGGAGATCGGCGTCGCATCGATCCCGCTGTCCGTATTTTGCGAAACGCCATTCACAGGAACCCGACTGAGGTTCTGCTTCGCCAAGGACGACGCCACGCTCGAAGAAGCCGCCGAACGTTTATGCGCTCTTTAGGCGCTTCCTAATTGAAACGCGAGAAGTGCGCCGATATAGCCTAACAACGTCATGTACAGCCATGCGAACACCGGCCACCGCCAGGTGTTCGTCTCGCGGCGGATCACCGCGAGGGTCGCAGCGCACTGCAGGCAGCAGGCGTAGAAGATCAGCAGACCTATGACCATTGGCAGTGTGAATACTTTCCTCCCGTCCGGCCATGTCGAGGATTTCAAACGGCTCGACAGCGTGCCTTCGTCCGCCTCGTCACCGACCGCATAGACGGTACCGAGCACGGCGATCACTACCTCGCGTGCCGGGAACCCAGCGATAACGGCCGACGATACGCGCCAGTCCCAGCCAAGCGGTGCAAACGCAGGCTCAACGAAATGCCCCGCTCTGCCCAGCCAGCTTTGTTCCATCTGCTTTGCCGCTGCGCTGTTTTCGATGCGCTGATACTCGGCCGCCAGTTCTGCGCCGGACAGCGTATACGCCGCGATGGTCTTTTGCCGCTCGACTTCGGGCGCAATCAGCTCCGAACGAGGAAAGTACGCCAGCGCCCAGACTATGACGGCGACCGTGAAGATGACGGTGCCGGCGCGGTACAGAAACACCCTGGCGCGGCCCAGCAGCTGAATGAACACGGTCTGCAGGTTGGGGCGCCGAAACTCGGGCAGCATGAGAGCGAACGGCGGTTTCGGGCCGCGCAACGCCGTTTTACGAATCAGCAGGGCCGTCAGAATACCGGCCACGATTCCGAACACGTAAAGACCGAAAAGAACCAGCCCCTGCAGGTTCATGAAACCGACCGGCTTTGCAGGCACGAACGCCGCAATCAGCAGAGCGTAGACCGGCAGCCTCGCGGAACAGGTCATGAACGGCGCCGCCATGATCGTCGCGATGCGATCGCGTCGATTGGGAATGACGCGCGTCGCCATGATGCCCGGCACAGCGCAGGCAAAACTCGAGATCATAGGGATGATGGATTGACCGGAGAGCCCTACGGAGCGCATTGCGCGGTCCATCAAGTACGCGGCGCGCGCCAGGTAGCCAGAGTCTTCGAGCAGGATGATGAACAGGAACAGAATCAGGATTTGCGGCAGGAATATCACGACACTGCCAACGCCCGCGATGACTCCGTCAGCAATCAGGCTCGAAAACGCGCCTTCACCGAGCGCCCGCATGACGCTGGCACCCAGCGTCGCCGCTCCGGCATCGATCACGTCCATGATCGGCGTTGCCCAGGCGAAAACCGCCTGGAACACGATGGCCATGACGAGAAACAGGCCGATCGTTCCCGGAACCGGCCTGTTGAGAAAACTCGTGATGCGCGTGCGCCAGGAATGGAAAGGCGGGGCAGAATGCTGCACGTCGGCCAACACTTGGCGAACCCAGGCGTAGCGGATCCTTGCATCCCGCGCGATAGGCGGCTCGATACCGAACAGTGAATCCCTTACCGTTTCCAGCTTGTCCCGCGCATCGCGGCCGAGTTTTTCGAGGAAGGGACGGTTCGCATCGGTCGGCCCGTCGATCAGCAAACGCTCCAGCTCGGCAAAACGTATCGGCTCCTTCGCATCTTGCGCCAGTTGGCCCGCTGCCTCGGTCAATTCGGGCCATACCACGATCCTCTCGACAGGAGTGAGGCTCTCCATGTCCGCAATTGCCTGGCGTAACTTCGGCAGGCCGGCACCGGAAGTTGCAACAACAGGATAGATGGGAACGCCACCTAGTGCCGCTCGCAGCCGATCGATATCGATGCCTACACCGCTGCGTTCGGCGGCGTCGGTCATCGTCAGCGCGATTACCATCGGCAGTTTCAGATCGATCAGCTGCTGCACCAGGAACAAACCCTGGTAGAGATTGGTGGCATCGAGCACGACGAGTATGCCGTCGGGCTCACGCATGCCCTGCATCCGACCGAAGATCACGTCGACGGCAATGTGCTCCTCCAGCGAATGTGCACTGAGCGAGTGCGTTCCGGGAAGGTCGACTAGCTCGATGACCATGTCATCGACCTTGAGCTGACCAATGTGTCGTTCGACGGTGACGCCGGGATAGTTTCCGATACGCTGCTTCAGGCCCGTCAGGCGATTGAAGAGCGTGCTTTTTCCCGAATTCGGATTGCCAACCACCGCAATGCTGGCGTTGGTGCGCTTGGCAAGGGGAATGTCGTTGGCGGGGACGCGGATTTCTGAGCGTTTAGTCACCAGCCGCTACAGGTGAAACCTTGAAGTACTTTGCGTGTTCCTGTCGCAAAGAAATGCCGCAACCAAACAGTCGAAACTCCATCGGGTCGCCACCGATCGCAGAGCTGGCGTGTTCGACCTCGGCACCTTCGACCAGGCCGAGCACCATCAGGCGTTGCACCTGTGGATCGGTCGCGTCGACAAACTGGATGATGCCCTTCTGGCCGCGTTTCAACGTCGCGAGTGTGCTGCCGTTGCTTTTCATAAGTCCCTATTAATACTGAAGTTTCAGGCCCTTTGCTGACTCTACCTGAAATGATAATGATTCGCATTTCGATATGCAATAGGGAATTGTACGGATTGCCGGCACTTCTGCCGTCCAGCGTGAGACGCAGTTCACGAATGTCCCAATAGACCGGCGTTCAGGCTCCATTCATTGACTCACGGTTAGCGTATCTGAACGGCCACCGCGCTCAAATCTTCACCAACCGCGAGGATCGCGACATGAATACGACCGCCCGAATCCTGATCCCTGCCCTGCTCGTGATCGTTGCCACGATGACGACAGGTGCAACGCTTGCCAATACGCCGACTATCCGGCTCTTCCCGACGACCGTGGTGGAAGATTTGCGGCAAACCGGCAATGTCGCCCGCGACATGGAAACCGGCCTGCAGGAAGTGATTGGCCAGCTCGATCAGCAGCAGGAGCTCTACCACGAGAGCAAATGCGACGGCGCAGAGGATGACCCCGGGTGTCAGCGCCTTGCGCGCCAGATCGGTGCAAGCTACCTCGACATGCTCACCATTATGGAAGAGCGGTTGCCGGACATGGAGCACACCGTGAATAACACCCGGCTTAGCCTCGAGAAAGGCCTGCGCAATGAGCTCGGCCGAAAAATGACCCCCTGGACACTGCAGGAAACGCTGATTGGCAGCGACGCAAACAAAGCGGTCAAGAAGTCCTCCCCCACTCTGCGCGGTCGCTCGGGCATGCGCCTCAGCGAACGTTTCAACCAGTATTATCAACTGGTCGCTACGTCCGGCGCCAAAGGCGACCAGTCGCTTGCGGTACTGGCGTCGGACATCTACCTCGACATGGAAGAGACCAGCCTGTTGATTCAACGCACGCGCCAGGAGATCGCTCGCGCGACGCTGATGGAACAGCTGAACCAGTCGTTCGGCATCATCACGCCCGAGATGATTGAAGTCGTAGGCGGCGTCAAAACCATCTTGTTTGGCGACGAGGAAGGCCAGGCGCTGGTTGCCGGCCCACCGCCCGGCAGCGTCGAGCAAGCGTACCGCAGCCCGCTCGAACAATGAAAAATTCATAGTGAGGAGAATTTCCGTGAACTCAATCGCCGTTAAAAAACCGCTGCTCATCTTTGGTCTCATCGCGACAGCTTTCGTAATTGCCTCGTGTGCCTCGACGGCGCCAACCTGCACCGGGCCCCAATCGAAGAACCTCAGTACGGCTATAAGCACGGCACAGTCATCGTTGATGGAAGGCTGTCACGCGCACTTCGATCGCTACTACGACGATTTACTGACCATTGCGGAAGGTGATCCGAAACCGGAAAACAAGCGCGAATTCAGCCAGTTCCTGGTCTGGTCCACCGACAAGGGACTGCTCAGTAACCGGCAGGCGGAGGATTACTACAACCGCTTCTTTAACGTGAAATTCATGTCACTCAAGGGCGACTACAACAACTGCTCCCACACCTGCCCCAACAAGCAAAAAGTTCTGTTCGACATGGAGCGCGAGTTGTCAGAAAAAGAACGCGGATTGCTCAAGGTCAGCCTCGACAACGAAGGCTATTACCGTGCCGACCAGCTGTATCAGGAAGTGGAGCTGGTGCTCGAGGCAACCTGCACCGCCTGTTCGGCACGTCGATAGACTGAAGAAAAGGACGATGAGCCGCAGCCTCGTCTTTCTTAAAGGGCTCGCCGCAGGCGCGCTCGGTACCCTGATCGGGGGTTCGGCGGCTCTGTACCTTTTGAGCCGCGGCGGCGTGGTGCATTTCAGTGACACGGCAATCAGCAGCCCCGGCGAATGGATGCACTGGGCATACACCAATCTCGGTTCTTCCATTCCGGTCTTCGCCATACTGCTGCTGGCCTACTTCATTACGCTTGGGCGCCTGCGTGACGCGCTGGAGGACGCGCGCCCGATCAACCAGATCGTGCAGCTCGATCACCTGACCGATATCTGGACCACCCTGTTCTTCGGCACCGGCGTCATCTGGACCGCAATCGGCATGCGCAGTGCGCTGATTTTTGCCCTGGGCGATCGTGACGCGGCGCTGCAGCAGGGCGCATTCGCAATGCTGGAGCGCATGATTGACGGTGGCATCCTGTTGGCGCTTTCCACCACGATATTTGGCGGGATTGGTGGCTACGTCATGCGCGTTTACAAGACGATATTGCTCGGTACCCGGCTGCAGCAGCAGTACGACGCGGCTGCGCGCGCAGATACCTCCGAAATGCGCGAGAGCCTCAAGAGAATCGAGACGCATTTACGAAGCGGGAGCGGTGCGTCCGAAGCCGAGGTGCAGCCATGACGCGCTCGCCGCTGGCCTACCCTCTTAATCGATCTGCCGACGCCGACAGCGGCGGAGCCGCTGACCTGCAAACCGACATCATGCGATTCATGGCGATCCTCTCGCTGTGTCTCGTTGCGATCTTCGCGCTTGTGCAGAGCATTCCGATGACGCCGACAACACCCGTCCCGCCCGAGACGCAGCCGACACCCGCGGAGGCGGCCGCCGCTGTCGCAAAAGCCGTTCCACCGACACCGACGGTCGCCAGGCCGGCAGAAAAGCCTGTCGAAAAGACCGTGACGCTTACTCGCCCGACGTGGGTTCCGAAACATCAGCCCGCGCGGACCGCTGCCGGGCCGCTGGATACAGCGCCTGATGTTCCGGCGCCCGTGCCGATTGCGCGGGACTCATCGTCACCCTCAACGCCGCCCGTCGAGCGCGCGGCCGAGGGATTCACGCTGCGCTTCGAATCCGATGCTGCACTGACGCGACTAGTAGCCGCAAGCCGAGTTGGTTTGTACGCGATAGAAAGTGACCGTGCTCAGCGCATGACCGTAAGCAACAGCCGTATCAGTTTCTGGGATGCGTCGGTACCCAACACATTTCACGAAATGGAAACGGCCACAGTACCTGCCGCGGTCTCGGAAGCGCTGGCCCGAACCGGAACCAAAGCCGACGCGGTCAGCTGGGGAGTAACCTTACCGGGCAAGTTGAAAGCACAGCTCGATGATCTTATGCAGACCCACAGCGGAGGCGCACTGATCATCGGGGCAAGCGGTGATATCCGATTGGAGGCCTCATGATCCGACGTATCCTTATCCTGCTGACGGTCCTTGTTGCGCAAGCAATACCGGCGGTTGCCCAGTCGCGAGAAAAAGACCTGGACCGCTGGCTGGACCGCGACCTTATACCCTACGTGCGGCAACAGCTGATCCTGCATCCACGTTTCAAGAACGAAACCGTAATGTTCGTGGTACTGCGGGACAACACACCGGCTTCCGCGAGCAATGCGCTCGCGTTGTCGCTGCGTGATCGCATCCTGGCCGCGGCCGTAGCGACGCCCGGCGTCGCCATTGGCTGGCAGCAGGGGCGCAGCGGCAGTTCGCTCGACGCGCAGCCGCAGGACTGCACGCTCGATGACGTGCACTACTACATCGGAATCGAGCTAACGCAAAAACTCGACAGCAGATACTCGGTAAACGTACGTGCACTGGACCTGGAGGATCGTAACTGGGTGACCGGTTTCGGAAAGCACTGGCAGGGACAGCTCAACACAGCACAGCGCCAGGCGATGCGTCAATCGCGCATCGACGAAACATTCTTGGGGGCACGGGATGTACCCTTTACTTTGGCGCAGACTGACTTGCTCGCGGCTCATCTCGCACACCAGCTGACCTGCGCCATGCAAAAACGTGTATCGGACGAATACGTCGTCGCCACGGATCTCCGGGAACCGACGGCGGAAGGCCTGCGGGGAACGGTTGAGCTGATCAGCAACAATCTCGCTAGCCGCCAGGCGCTGCAATTGAGCAGCGACGAAACGAGAACCAACGCGATTTTAAGCGGCAAAGCGCATCAAATCGATGGCGTGTTGTTTCAATACTGGCTGACAGTGACACCGCAAGACGAAGATGACGACGTGACGGCACTCAGTGCGAGTGCATACATCGTCTTGCCCGACACACAGTTGGCGAATATGCCGAAGCCGGAGCCAGGTCTGCCCGCGATGCGCGCGGTCGAGGCGACGCCGGTTTCAATCTCCATACCGAATGCCGGCAAGGACTCATTGATCAGTTCGCTGCGCCTGGCTGCTCCGGCCTCGTTTACTGACTGTCAGGGCGGCGGCCTGGCCATCCGCGAAGCAACGTACATGACCGGGGTGCGGCCGTGCTCAATACTGCAGACCGAGGCACACGCCGACTCGATAGTGTTTCTTCTTGAGCACCAGGCCAATCATGGGCTCGTACGGCTGGCCGGGACCGAATGCCGCGATCGCACGAAGGCACATGTCGCGCGCAGCGGCGAGTTACTGAGTTTTCCGATCCCGAAGACGACGACGGCGAGACAAAACTGGAGCGAGACCTATGAATGGCTGCTGGAACCGGATCTCGACACCTACTACGCCGTAGTCATATCAGATGTCCAGCTGGCAAGGCGCATTGCAAATCACATGGACAGCGTTCCACTGCGATGTTCCGCATCGATTCGTCCGGGACTTGAGGGCAACGAACTTCGAGAATGGTTGAGTGAATTTGCGATGATCGCTGCACGGGCATCCAAACACGTCGACTGGCGCGCCGTTAAGGTCAAGGACGTCCTGTAGGGGAAGCGCGATGATTCGACTGATGGGAATTCTAACGGGCTCAGCGCTTGCGGTTGCGCTTCTGATCGTTACGTTGGGCATACCCCAACTCGAGCCACACCAGCCGCAGCTGACCGCACCGCCGGAGCCCGTGGCGCAGCCTGATTTCGCACCGGTACCCGCGCCACAGCCGGCGCCGCAACCAGAGCCCGTCGTTGTCGAGCTGCCTGAAGCCCCGCCCGACGTGCCGCCCGAGCCCGCGATGGTTGTCGAAGAGACGCCGCTACCCATTGAGCAACAGTGGTATGCGTTCTGGAGCCCATTCCGCAGCAAGGTGGCCGCGGACGGCTTCGTGTCACAGCTGCAAAGAACAACGGGGCTGGATTATCGCGTCGTCAGACTCAAGCCTGGCGTTTACGAGGTCGCTTTTGCGTATTCGGACGACTCGGACATCCAGGACAAACTTGCGCAGATTTCGTCGGCAACGGGTCTCGAATTGCCGGGTGGCTAGCATGCAGCAAATTCGTCAGCGGCTGGCAATGGTTCTCGGTGGAATCGTCCTGATGGTTCTCGCTTACACCGCCGCGGCGGCCAAACCCGACCTAGACGCTGCCTGGCAAAACTATTCGGCAAACCAGACGTCGCTCGAGCCCGCCTACACTTTTCCCCACGCGACCTGTTTCAGCGTCGCGGCGCTGCAGTACGATCTGCCCGAGTCACTGCTGCTTGCCGTTGCGCGTGGAGAAAGTGATTTCGAGGCGACCGCTCGGTCCCGCGCCAATGCCCACGGCGTGATGCAAATTCTCTGGCCGGGCACCGCCAGGCATCTCGGAATTCATCGTCTGAGCGACTTGTACGATCCCTGCACGAATATTGACGCCGGGGCGCGCTATCTAAAGGAGCTGCTAACGCGCTATGACGGCAACGTGCACCTTGCGCTCGCAGCGTACAACTACGGCCCCGGCCGCATCGCCGCAGACGGATACGGCATCCCGTCGGGCGCCGTGTGGTACTCCGGCTACATATACCGGCACCTGAACTACGTTCTTGGCAACGGTTCGGTCGTCAGGCGGGCGCCGGACACCCTGTACTCTGCGATCGGCCAATCAACGCTCCTGACGTTCGGCGAACCCTACCGGGCCGAGGCCTTTATCGAACGCCTCGAAAAGCGGTCGTCCGGGCTGAATCTCGACTGGTTTCGTCGCGGCACGGGCGAATTCGAAGTCGTGATGACCTACGCCGACCGTGAAGAATACGATCGCAGCGCCCGCCAACTGGCGCGCGCCGGATTCAGGATCGACTAGCAGCCAGGCCGACCGATTCCCTCGGGCAACACCGACTCGATACGTTCCATAACGTCCAGCCTGTGAATCAGGTCGTGGATGTAGTCCAGCTTATCCGTTTCCAGAATCAGCACGTCGCTCATATCGTACGACGCTATCCAGCCTTCGTAGAGACGATCGAGTCGCTTCAGGTATGAAAGCGGCACGTCCTGCTCCATTTTGCGGCCGCGCAGCCGAATGCGCTGGCGCAGCGTGGGCATCGAACATCGCAGATAAATCATGAGGTCCGGAGGACGAATCGCGTCGAGGATCGCGCTGTAAAAACCCCGATACGTGTCCCAGTCGCGCTTCGAGATCTTGCGCATCTGGTGCAACGCTGTCGCGAATATCTCGGCATCCTCGAAAATCGTGCGATCAAGCGCGACAACGCCGGGCTGGCGATCGAGTTCCTGGTGCAATCGAAACTTGTTGCTCAGGAAATAGAGCTGTGATTGAAACGCCCAGCGTTTCATGTCCTTGTAGAAATCGGCGAGATAGGGATTTTCATCGTTGGGCTCATAAAACGGCTCGACGGCGTAGGTCCTGTGCAGGAATTCGACTAGCGTCGACTTGCCCGTCCCCATGTTGCCAGCTATCGCGATTGACCGTTTCATTGCATGACAACCATATCCGCATCTCCATCTGGCATCCATCCGGAAGATCGCCTATGCTCGCGGCTAACCCTTTGTATGAGGCCGATGTGACTCAGGAAGCCCTCAAAGTTCTCATCAGCGAGGCCGACATCAAGGCCCGCGTCGCAGAACTTGCCCGCCAGATCTCGAAAGACTACGAAGGATGCGGCGAACTCGTCCTGGTCGGCGTATTGAAGGGAGCGTTCATCTTCCTGGCCGATTTGTCGCGCCAGCTCACTATCCCGCATGTCATCGAATTCATCGCCGTCTCCAGCTACGGGAAGGGCAGCCGCTCGAGCGGCGCGGTACGCCTGGTCATGGATGTGCGTGGCAATATCGAGGGCAAGCATGTCTTGATCGTCGAAGACATCGTCGATACCGGCCACACGCTCGAGTACCTGATCGGCATGATCAGTTCTCACGGCCCGGCGTCGGTGAAGACCTGCGCGCTGGTACGCAAAGCTGACCGCGCAGAAGTGCACGTCGATCTCGACTACCTGGGTTTCGATATTCCCGACGAGTGGGTAGTTGGCTACGGGCTTGATTACGCGGAACAGAATCGCACCCTGCCCTTCATCGGCATCGTCGCGCCGGTAGACTAATGGTCGGCACACCCGTCGACGTCTACCTCGATCGTCGAGTGCCCGATACCGTATTCTTCCTGAAGAAACGTCTTGACATCGCGTATGACGCCGGACTGACTCTCTACCGACCCGTCCAGCGACATGTGCATGGTCAGCATCAGCTGCTGAGGCGTTAATCCCCAGATATGGACGTGGTGAATCTCGTCCACTCCCGACACCCTTGAGACTATGAGTTTCTGCATCGCTTCGACATCGAGCCATTCCGGCGCGCCTTCCAGCAAGATATGCGCGCTGCGCTTGACCAGTGACCAGGCGCTCTTGAGAATCAGGGCCGCTACAGCAATAGACAGTATCGGGTCGATCGGTGTCCATCCCGTGTAAATAATAATGATCGCCGCTATGATCGCGGCAATCGATCCGAGGAGATCGCCCGCGACGTGCAGGGCGGCACCGCGGATATTCAGGTTTTCCCTGTCACCCGTGTGCAGGATGGCAAAGGATACGAGATTGATGACGAGGCCCGCAGACGCAACGACCAGCATCGTTTCGCCCAGGATATCTTTGGGACTCAAAAAGCGGCTGACGGCCTCAAACAAAATCCAGCCAACGACCGCCAGCAGGCTCAGACCGTTGACGAACGCGGCGAGTATCTGGAAGCGCTGGTAGCCATAGGTGAGACTGCCGCCGGGCGGGCGTTTGCTGACATGAAACGCCATGGCGGCGAGCGACAGCGCCATCGTGTCGGTCAACATGTGGCCGGCGTCCGCCAGCAGCGCAAGCGATCCTGAAATGATGCCGCCCACAACTTCCACCAGCATGAAGGTGCCGGTTAGAACGAGCGCGATCGTCACCCGTCTGAGACTGCTCTCGTCGGCCGTGTGCCCTTGCGATTGCCCCATGCGCGCTGTTACTCGGTGTCGTTACTGAGTCTGTATATCAGAATTGCGGTGCGCTTGATCGCGAGCGGCAGTGAAGTCAGGTCAAGGCTTTCGTTCGGCGTATGACCGCCATCACCGAGGGCACCCAGTCCTGCTATTGCATCGGTGTACGGTGCGACGAAGGACACGTCGGCCGCGCCCCGCATCGACGGATCCAGTTCCTTCATCGGGCCTCGACCGAGCGCCTCGTTGATCTCTGACAATACGACTTTGAGGCGGCGATTACCCTCGCTTGGAAACATCGGCGGATAGCCTTCCGCGAACTCGATGTTCGCGCGGGTATGCGGCAGGCTCTCGGCCACGATAGCTCGCATCGCCGTGCGGGTACGCTCGAGCTGTTCCGCGGAAATCGTGCGCAAGCCTCCGTGGACCACGGCCTTGCGCGGCACGACGTTGGTCTTGCCAAAAGCCGTACCGCGATTCTGCTGCGGATCGTACGTGACATCGGTGCCGCCCAGTATCGTGCCGACATTGAAAGTCAGGTGTTCCTCGCCGCGCAGTTCCTCGTAAAAGGCGTTTAGAATTCGCGCAGCTTCAAAAATGGCGCCAGCGCCGACATCGTCGCTGAATACGCCCGAAGAATGTGCCTGCCTACCTTCGATGGTGAGCATCCAGCGGCTGGAGCTCCGCCGGGCAATCGTTGCCCAGTCGAAGCCTTCGCGATGGACCGCCGATTCGAAGCCGAGCGCAATGTCAGCCCATTGACCCGCTTCAATCAGCTCCTTTCGGCCAACGGAAAGCGGCCTGCCCGTCTTCTCCTCATCACCCGTGTACGCAACGACAACCGGAATATCGTCAAGCGCACCGATTTCCCGCAGCGCTTTGAGTGCGTAAATAATGACCACGTTGCCAGACTTCATGTCATCGACACCAGGGCCCGTCGCCGTATCGCCGTTGCGCGCAAATCCCTGGAACGCATCGTCGGCTTCGAAAACTGTGTCCAGATGACCAATGAGGACAAACTTCTTCGCTTTGCCGTCAAGCTTTCGGCCAAATAGATGACCGGCCCTGCCCATTTCCTCAGGCATTTCTATCCATTCAGAAACAAAGCCGAGCTCGTCAAGCTCGCGGCGCATGACGCGCCCTACTTCCCGCACGCCCTCGTGATTCATCGTGCCACTCGAGATATTCACCGTTTCCTCAAGCAATGCAATTGCATCTTCCGCGTGCGCATCAATCCAGTCGACCATGCGCTTCTCGTTTCCATCAAGTGCCTGTCCGCAGGCCGGCATCGCCACAATAACGAACGAAAGAGCGAGTAATTTCCTGATCATGATAGTGATTCCATATGCCGCGGCACGCGAATGTGTTCAACCATGTGCTGGATGTGTTCGGGCGGCGGTCGCGTCAGCGAACTTACGACGACTGCCACGACAAAATTCAGGCACATGCCGATAACGCCGATGCCTTCCGGCGAAATCCCGAACAGCCAGTGTTGCGCAACATTATCACCCCAGGGCGCACCGGCCCACTTCAGGAACAGGCCTTTGAAATACTCGATATAGCCGTAGGTAAACAACAGGCCCGTCAACATGCCGGCGACTGCTCCTTCACGATTCACCCGCTTGGAAAAAATCCCGAGCAGGATCACCGGGAACAGTGAGGCCGCCGCCAGTCCGAATGCGAACGCAACGACCTGCGCAACCCAACCGGGCGGATCGAAGCCGAGATAGCCCGCCACCAGAATCGCGAGTGCGGCCGCCACCCGACCGGCTCGCAGCTCGTTTCTCTCGGAGATATTCGGCACGAAGATACCTTTGATGAGGTCGTGCGAAACCGCGGCAGAAATTACCAGCAACAATCCGGCCGCCGTCGACAGCGCCGCGGCGATGCCGCCCGCAGCAACAAGCGCAATAACCCAGTTGGGCAGTCCCGCGATCTCCGGGTTCGCCAGCACCATGATGTCACGATCGACGATCAGCTCGTTGCCGTGCCAGCCATAGCCAGCCGCTGCTTTCGCAAATGCCGGATTGCGATCATCGTAGTACTGCACCCGACCGTCGCCGTTCAAGTCATTGAAGGCGACCAGGCCAGTCCGCTCCCAGGTGCGGAACCACTCGGGTCTATCGTCGTAACGCAGGTTGCCATCGACAGCGCCAATTTCGCCGGGCTGAATTGTATTGATCAGGTTGTACCTGGCCATTGATCCAACGGCCGGCGCCGTCGTGTAGAGGATTGCGATAAAAAACAGCGCATACCCGGCCGATACGCGCGCATCTCGCACCTTGGGGACCGTGAAGAATCGTACGATGACGTGAGGCAGTCCCGCGGTGCCAACCATCAATGCCATCGTGATACAGAATACGTCGATACGACTCTTGGTTCCCGACGTGTATTGATTGAAACCCAACGAAGTGACGATGTCGTCGAGTTTGTCGAGCAACGCGGTTTCCGTGCCCGAGATTTGACTGCCAAACGCCAGCTGCGGTACCGGGTTTCCGGTAATCTGAATGGCGATAAAGACGGCAGGAACCGTATAGGCGAAGATCAGCACGCAGTACTGTGCGACCTGCGTATAGGTAATGCCCTTCATACCGCCAAGTACGGCATACGTGAACACAATGCCCATACCCACGATCAGTCCTACCGCGACATCAACTTCCAAAAAACGGGAGAATACGATACCGACGCCACGCATCTGGCCCGCAACATAGGTGAACGAGATGAATATCAGGCAGATGACGGCGACGATGCGTGCCGTCTTGGAATAGTATCGCTCGCCGATGAACTCCGGGACCGTGAATTTGCCGAACTTGCGGAGATAAGGCGCCAGCAGCAGCGCGAGCAGTACGTAACCGCCGGTCCAGCCCATCAGATAAACGGAGCCGTCGTAGCCGAGAAACGCGATCAACCCGGCCATCGAGATGAACGACGCGGCACTCATCCAGTCGGCGGCGGTTGCCATGCCATTAGCGATCGGCGAAACGCCCTTGCCCGCGATATAGAAATCGCCCGTGCTGTGTGCCCGTGACCAGACGGCGATGCCGATATAGACGGCAAATGTAAAGCCGACAACAAAATATGTGAGTGCCTGCAAACTCATGCCCGGCTCTCAGTCTTCATGCACATCGTGCTGCCTGTCGATGCGGTTCATGCGCCAGGCGTAGAAAAAAATGAGAACTACAAAAAGATAAATCGACCCCTGCTGCGCAAACCAGAAGCCCAGTTGAAAACCGCCGATGCGGATCGTATTCAGCGATTCAACGAGGAGGATGCCGAAAACATAGGAGCAGACAAACCAGACGACCAGGCACAAGGCCAGCAGGCGCAGATTGGCCCGCCAATACGCCAGCCGATTATCACGGTGCATATTCCCCACCTCTCTTGTTAGGGTTGTCGAATGTAGCAGATAACGGAGACGGCCGTGATTTCAGCCACCGAACACCCGAAAAAGTACGTTGACGTTAACGGCAAGCGCATGGCCTACATCGAAATGGGCAAAGGCGACCCTATTGTTTTTCAACATGGTAACCCGACCTCGTCCTACCTGTGGCGCAACATAATGCCGGAGCTGAAGAATCACGGACGCTGTATCGCTGTAGATCTGATCGGCATGGGCGACTCCGACAAACTCGACAACCCGGGACCCGATAGCTACCGATACATCGAGCATCGAGATTACCTGTTCGCGGCCTGGCAACGTATAGGCGTCACCGACAACGTTACTTTCGTGGTCCACGATTGGGGCTCAGCGCTGGGCTTCGACTGGGCCTGCCAGCACGCCGATAACGTTCGCGGGATCGCATACATGGAAGGCATCGTTCGGCCGATGAGCTGGGACGAGTGGCCAGAGGCAGTTCGCCTTTTGTTTCAGGGTTTTCGTTCCGAAGCCGGCGAGACGATGGTGCTGGAGAAAAATATTTTCGTAGAGCGCGTGCTGCCCGGCTCCGTACTCCGCGGCCTGACCGACGACGAAATGGATGTCTACCGGCGGCCGTTCCAGAACAGGGGCGAATCCCGACGGCCAACATTGACCTGGCCGCGCCAGATTCCGCTGGACGGCGAACCGCCGGACGTCCATGAGATCGTCGCCCGGTACGCCGACTGGTTAAAAGAATCCAAGACACCGAAACTGTTCATTAACGCGGAACCGGGAGCCATTCTCACGGGACCGCAACGAGAGTTCTGCCGGGACTTTCCAAACCAGACGGAGGTGACGGTGGCAGGCAGCCACTTCATCCAGGAAGACTCTCCGCGGGAAATCGCGGCTGCGGTGCGTGACTGGCTGGAGCACCTCGTCTAGGACGAGAAAGCCAGGAACTCCAGACAAAAAAAAGCGGTTCCTTGCGAAACCGCTTTTTCCAAACCTACGTTAGCACGTGGTTCCTGGCCCCCCGAGTCCCCCGCCAAGTCGTACCTGAAGGCGTCTTTCAATCGTTGCCCGACCAAAGGTGTTGTGGAAAGGCTACGTTTACTCGCGTTCAAATTCGCAGAAAACCCTCGTTTTGTCAATCCTTTAGACGACTTCCAGCCACGATCTCGATGGCCCCGCTTTTAGTGTGGTAAAAACACAACGCTTTGTTCAGGTCATGATTGCCTGAAAAATCAACGCTTAAGCGGTCACTCTGGCGGCGATTCGTCCAGCACGGGATTTCGCAAACGGCCAACGCCGGGAATCTCAATCTCCACCGTGTCGCCCGCCCGCAGCCAGACGGGCGGCGTACGCGCGGCTCCGACACCACCCGGTGTGCCCGTCGCAATGATGTCGCCAGGCAGCAGCTCCGAGAACGTTGAGCAATACTCGATCAGCGCCGGAATATCGAAAACCAGGTCGGCCACACGCCCGCGCTGCATTACCTCGCCGTTGACGAACGTCGTGAGTGTCAGCACGGACGGATCCGGAATCTCGTCCGTGGTAACGATGCACGGACCCATCGCACCACTGTGATGAAAGTTCTTGCCTGGCGTGAACTGCTGCGTATGCCTTTGCCAATCCCGAATCGAGCCGTCCATGAAGCAGCAGTAGCCCGCGACATAGTCGAGTGCGTGGTCTCGTTTGACGTGGCGTGCGCGCCGGCCAATCACGACGGCTAACTCACCCTCGAAATCAAACTGTTCTGAGGCATGTGGACGAAGGATGGGTTCACCGTGCCCAACCAGGCTGGCCGGAAACCGGACAAACACGACCGGGTGGTCGGGCACCTGCCGCCCCATTTCCTCGATGTGCGGCCGGTAGTTGACGCCAACACACAGGATCTTGTCAGGGCTCGGGATCACGGGAACAAAGCGCAGCTCGGAAGCACTGTAGACCGCGCCCCCAACGTCGTCGGCCAGTTCACGTTCGACCCCCGCCGCAATCACGGCCCGAAGATCAACGAATCGCTCGCGAAATGCGGCGCTGGCCTCGCGAACGCGGCCGCCGTCCGAGAGACCATAGCCCGGTTCGTCCTCGTGTATGAAACTGACTAAGCGCATTTATCTGAAAACGTCATCAGAACCGACGATTTCGACTTTATCCCCCGACAAGCCGAGTGATTTTTTCCAAATCAGCTTATCCATTGCAGGACTCCACGCTGTTTTCATACGGCAGGGTTTGACATGCCGCGTGCAAAAGAGGTCAATATTAACGTGTCGCGGCTAATGCCGCATGGCGGCAAGCCGCAGGGGGAAGCCGCAAGGATCAGCACCACTTGAGAGAGAAATGTCAAATACTCGATTTAAATCAATAGTTTATACTGCCTTTGTGTGCTTGTTGTACGACCCTGCAGCGGCCGAAACGGTCCTGCACAACGTCAACGGCTACACTTCGAGCAACGACGGCATTCGCCAGTTCTCCGTACTGGTGTTCGACGACACAGGCAAGGTGGTCGCGACTGGCGGCGATGAGCTGCACGCCGAAAGGTCGGGTGCCACTCAGATTGACGGTGGCGGGTCGACGGTGCTGCCGGGTCTTATCGATGCGCACGCACATGTTTATGGGCTGGGTTTTTTGCAGACCAGCCTCGACATCACGGGTGTGCCCAGTGTGGACGAAGCGGCGAATCGAATACGTGCCTATGCAGAGGAACATCCGCACGCGCGCTGGATACTGGGTCGCGGCTGGAACCAGGTCCTGTGGCCCGTGAAGGAATTCCCGACCGCGGCGGATATCGATGCTGTCGTCAATGATCGGCCGGTCTGGTTACGCCGTATCGACGGACATGCCGCATGGGCTAACACCACTGCGATGAGACTGGCCGGCATCGACAACGACACACCGGACCCGGTTGGCGGCAAGATACTCCGCGACGACAACGGGCAGGCTACCGGCGTTTTCATCGATCTCGCGATGGACCTCGTCGAGCGACACTTGCCGAAACCCGACAAAAGCGACTATCGGCAGGCCCTGATAAGCGCGGTCGACGCACTGGTCGCGGAAGGCATGACCGGCGTCCATGACGCGGGCATTGACCTCATGAACGCCGAAGTCTATATCTCGATGGCAGACAACGACGAGCTCGACATGCGCATCTACGCCATGACCGGCGGCGCCGGCGAAGTCCTGGACGCAATTGGCAAACCCCTGCGCGCTTATGGGAACGACCGACTCGAGATCGCCTCCGTCAAACTCTACGCCGACGGCGCCCTGGGTAGTCGCGGCGCTGCGATGATCGAACCTTATTCCGACGACGCCGAAAACCGTGGCCTCGCGTTCTGGACGCAGGACGAGCTTGATCGGATGGTCGCCAAAGCCAATGGTATGGGCTTCCAGGTCGGCATTCACGCGATCGGTGATCTCGGCAACCGCATGGCGCTGGATGCTTTTGACACGGCGCAACAGGGAAAACCATCGGCGTTTCGCAATCGCGTCGAACACGCGCAGATTATTGCCCTCGAGGACATCCCGCGATTCGCGGAGCTAGGCGTCATCGCGTCGATGCAACCGACACATGCGACCAGCGACATGAACATGGCCGAGGACCGTATCGGACCCGACAGGATACTGGGTGGCTACGCGTGGCGACGCCTGCTGGATTCAGGTGCCGTGATTGCGAGCGGCTCCGATTTCCCGGTTGAGCTTTCCAACCCGTTCCATGGCTTGTATGCCGCGGTTACGCGGCAGGGCCGCGACGGTGAGCCACAGGACGGCTGGTATGCGGACCAGGCCCTGACACGGGCCGAAGCCCTGCATTCGTTCACGCTGGCTGCGGCCTACTCCGCTCACCAGGAGAAACGCGTTGGCAGCCTCGAGCCGGGCAAATGGGCTGATTTCATAATCATCGACCGTGACTACTTCACGATTCCTGCCTCCCAGATCGACGACATCATCGTCCTGCAAACATGGGTGGGCGGCGAAAAAGTCTACGATGCAAACGCGGAGGTCAACGACAGGTGATTGTCGAACAAATCTGGACCGGCAATGCGTATCGCAATTTCAACTACCTGATCGCCTGCCCCGAGACCGGCGACGCGCTCGCGATCGATCCGCTGGACTTCAGGAAATGCCTGGTCGTCGCTAAAGACAAGGGCTGGATAATTTCACAGGTGCTGAACACCCACGAGCACGGTGATCACATTGGCGGCAACAGAGGCGTCGTCAAGGCAACCGGCGCGAAAATCATCGCCCACATGAATGCGAAGAATCGCATACCCAACGTGGATCGCGGCGTCGGCGCCGGTGACATTATCAAGGTCGGCAAAAGCGTCGAACTCGAATGTCTCGATACACCGGGCCACACGATGTGCCACATTTGCCTGCTGTCGCACACAGATCAGCCCGGATTATTCAGTGGCGATACCCTGTTCAATGCGGGCGCCGGTAACTGTCACAACGGCGGTCATCCCGAAGAGCTATACGAGACTTTCGACAAGCAGCTGAACGCACTCGCTGACAACACCCTTGTCTACCCGGGCCATGATTATCTTCTGAACAATCTTGCGTTCACGCTGGACCGTGAGCCCGACAACAAAGTCGCCCGCCGGATGTTCCGGGACTATGAGAACCAGGACCCCGCGGACGCACTCGTGACATCGATGGCACAGGAGCGTGACATCAATACATTCCTTCGCCTTCAGAGTCCGACTGTCGTTCAGAAGCTTGCCGAAGAGTTCCCCGGGCTCGGGAACAAACCCGATGCGCGCGCCGTATTTCTCAAGCTCCGCGAACTCAGAAACAGCTGGTAGCCACACGCTCGCCCAGACGGTTGATCGCTTTGTTTGAACTATCGGGTCGCGACGCCAACCACAGCCATAGCAAAGCGAGGTACAGTCGCTGCTGTTCTACCAGTTTCTCGTACCACGACGCTCCCGAACCGTCGAAATACGCATCCAGGATCGCTCTCGCCTGCGCCTCGCTCAATTCGTGGTGCTCTACGATCGTGGCCAGATCGAACAACGGGTTGTTGTCGCAGGCATACTCCCAGTCGAGAAACTTGAGATCGGGCGCGGTAATGATGTTCTCGGCAACGAGGTCGTTATGACAGCAACAAAGATAGCTCGGCAGCCGAACCTTCTTGATCACACCGAGGCACGTGGCGATAAGGTCCTTGTCCGGATTTTCGATAGCCTGCACATACAGTTTCGCTGCTCCGCGCGCATCGAATGATCGGCCTGTTTTCGGCAGTGAATGCAGGCGCCGTAGCGCCGAGGCGAGTTGTTCAATCTTGCCTTCCTTGTCGAGGTCGACAGGATTCCACGGGGCGCCCTCGACATACTCGGTGAGATAGACCTGGCGATCGGCAAAAAGAACAGGGCTCGCGAGTCCGGCCTGTGCCGCGGCCGTTTGCACCTTTGCCTCTGCACGTCTTTCAATATAAGGGGCCGTGCGGGGCTCTGCGTCGATTTTGAGAACGGCCTTGCGACCGTTTTTTTCAAGCAGCCACGTACGATTCGTCCGGCCACCGGAAAGTACCGTCAAGGTGGCGCCCTGCCACTCCGGCAGGTAGCGGAATACTTCTTCGGGCGACCGCGCCGCTGTCATGCTCGTTGCCTTCGCATCGACCGGCTCCAGCTGACGAGGCCGAACGGAATCATAATGACGTAGACAACGAACAGCAATGATGTGAGCTGCAGGTCACGTACCCAGTAAATGAAGACCGATGCCATATCGATTCCCAGCCAGTACCACCAGTTTTCAAGCACCTTGCGCGCGACAAGGAAGGTTGCCCAGATGGCGGACCAAGTTGTCATAGAGTCTATGTAAGGAAATGCAGCATTGGTGTAACGGTCCAGTAAATAGCCGTTGACCAGGCTGACGGCGAGTATAACAACGATCGCCGCGGCATGCGTTTGCGTCGGCCACGTAACGACAGGCCGCTCGTGGTTTTGTTCCGCGCCAGTGGTCCAAAAGTACCATCCATAAATCGCCATGATGAAATAGAAACCATTCAGCACCGATTCCATATACAGCCGGGCACCGATAAACAGCCAGATGTAAATCGCGGTGCTGACTCCCGCGCAGAGCCAGCACCAGATGTTCTGCCGTATCGCCAGCAACAGGTACCCGATCGCCAACACCACCGCAATTACCTCGAGCGCCGAAAACGCCTGCGCCTGCTCAATAAACGGGGCCAGCAGCGACGACACGGCTATCCGAAGATCGGGTTGTTCAGAATCTTGATCGCGAACACGGCCTTGGGCAGCTGTTTGAACGTCGCACCGATTTCCTGGCGCAATGCGTCCATGACGTCATCGAACTCGCCGACGACCTGCGTGCTCATCGCATTCGTCCATACCTCGAGTCGCTCATGATCATTCAGGCGCGCGATTACATCTTTGATCGGCGGAATGAAATCCGCATCGAGCGGGTACAGGCTGATGTCAACAGCTACTTTCATTAGTCGAACCTCTTTTCAATAGTGACGCCTGCGTGACGCGGGTCGCCCAGGCGGGTGTATAACATATCTGGGAAATCCGGCGGCTCATTTCCAAAGTAAAAACCACGCACGGCGTAAGTCTCGTCGAATATATTTCGCACCCACAGCTGCATCAACCAGCTATCCCATTCATAGCCGATACGCGCATTGAATAACTCGTAGGCCTTCGACTTTTGATCGTGACTGACGTCGAAATAGAATTCATCGCGCGCCGTGGCATCCAGGCGGGCAAATAAACCATTTGCATTGCGATACGCAGCACCCGCGGCCGCAGTGTACCGCGGAGCGTGGGCCTGGTCGCGACCGCCGAGGTTGCCCTGTGGGGCCATGAATTCGTCGAAACTCGCGCGCAGCAAACCAAGGTTCGCATAGAGTTCCCATTCGTCCGACACAAACCAGCGAAGCTCCGTCTCGGCGCCAAGTGTTTTCCCCTCTGCCGCGTTATCGGTCAGGAACACGAATGACGCCGGGTCGCCCGGTATGAGCTGAAACGACGTGCGTACCTGCTGGTCGTCACGACGGCTAAGGAACAACGACGCGTTGAGCATCAGCGTATTGTCGGCAAGGAGTGATTTGATGCCCGCCTCGATACTCCACAGCTGCTCTTCGCCGAAGTCCCTCCGTCCAGGCGGCACGGCACCCAGATTAAAACCGCCGGCCTTGTAGCCCTTCGTCAGGCTCACGAAGCTGCTGAGCACGGCGGAGTGGTCATGGCTTACACTGAGTTCTCCACCCCACATGCTTTCCGATGGCCGCGCCCGGAGCGCGCTCGTATCGACATAGTCGCTGGAACGATGCTCGACGCGAAGCCCGAGTCCCAGTCGGGTGGCCGCACCGATTGTGCGCTCCATCTGGCCAAATAGCGCGGTACTCGTCGCCTCGAAATCGCTGCCGAAGCTGTCGTCGAGACTGTCCGCGAAGTCAAAAAAAGGATCGTAATAGTCGCCCCGGTTGACCGTCAGCAGCTCGTCCCTAAGATTTTGCGCGTAAAGCCCGACGAGCCAATCGGTGGTCGCATTAAAAGTCCGCCCCGTGTCATTCGATGCAAGTCGAAATTCCTGACTAACAGTCTGGCGCGTGCGATCGCTGGCCGATACGTAGTCGTAGGTCACCGGCGCCCAGCTGTCGTCGTTGCCCCAATCGGCATCAAAAGCGAAGTCGATATCCGAATCAGCGACCGCGGTAACCGAGGTAAGGGTCATGAATTCGAAAGCCGACCAGTCGAGCCGTAGTGAAGCTCCCGTGCTTTGCTGCGCATCCTGGCCCGGCTTGTCGGACAACATCGTATAGCTGTTATCCAGCGCGAATGCGTCGTAACCGTTGTTGATATCGCTGTAAAGGACTGACAGGATGGCTTCCAACGTCGCGGACGGTTTGTATCGCAAGCGCAAGCGCAGCGCTGATTCATCGCGACCGTTGGTATCGTCGCGACCGAGGTAGCTGTTGCTGCGAAACCCGTTGCTCTCATGCTTCTGCGCGCTGACGCGAAATGTCGTCGTCTCGTTTTCTGCCAGCGCTCCACTGAAAGCCATCCCCAGCGCGACGGTGTCGTCGTCGCCGACGCTCAGCTGCAGGCGCCCGTCCCGCTCCGCCGATGGCTGGGCACTCTGCACGTAAATCAGCCCACCCAGGGCATTCGCCCCGTAACGGCTGCCCTGCGATCCGCGCAACACCTCAACCGATTCGACGTCGAATAGGGTCGCGACCGTGCCGATGCCGCTGAAGTCGATGTCATCGATCAGGAACCCAACGGATGGGTTCGGTGCACCCTCGTATTGCTCCAGCTCACCAATGCCCCGGATCTGGAAGTACCGGGCACGATGCCCGTCGCCCGACCAGTTGAGATTAGGAACTGCATTGATCAATTCTTCGAAGTGCTGGACCGCGCCTTGCTCGATGAATTCCGCGTCCAGCACGCTGACGCTGGCGGGAATCTCACTGACAGAGCGTTGCCGGAAGTCCGCTGTTACGATGATTTCGTCGAACGGCTGTGTCTCGACCTCGGCGGCCCCGGAGGGAAACACAGTGATCAATGCCAGAGTCGCGGCGACGAACCGCCCATTGGATTGTGTGTGCATGACTCCCTTCCTACGCCGGTATTAGCCGGATCAGGTTCTAAGGGTTCCCTGTGCGCCCGGCACCTGCCGGTCGAGGATCTCAGGTCGGAAGACCACCCCTGTGAGGCACGGATTCTACTACTTTTTGAGGCGTGCAATCAGGCTGGACGTGTCCCAGCGGCTGCCGCCCATCGCCTGCACGTCGGCATAAAACTGATCGACGAGTTCAGTGAGCTCGAGCCTGGCACCGTTGCTCCTGGCCTCGGCGAGCGCGATCCCGAGGTCTTTGCGCATCCAGTCGACGGCGAAACCGAAGTCGAATTCGCCGTTCACCATCGTCTGCCAGCGATTTTCCATCTGCCAGGACTGCGCCGCCCCTTTGGAAATCGACTCGATGACTAGCGCGGGATCGACGCCCGCACGTTCGGCGAAGTCGAGCCCCTCGGCCAGCCCCTGCACGATGCCCGCGATACAGATCTGGTTGACCATTTTCGCAAGTTGACCGGAGCCGGTCGGGCCGATATGCGTGATCGCTTTCGCGTAACATTTGATGACCGGCGCGGCTCGCACGAACACGGAGGGGTCGCCGCCAATCATCACGGTAAGCTCGCCGTTTTCAGCGCCCGCCTGCCCTCCGGACACTGGCGCATCCAGAAAACCCACGGCCTTCTCCGCGGCACGCACATGGATTTCGCGAGCAATTGCTGCCGATGCCGTTGTGTGGTCTACGATCACTGCGCCGGGCGAAATGCCGTTGAGGGCTCCCTCCCTACCGAGGATGACGTCGCGCACATCGTCGTCGTCACCCACACAACAAAACACGATATCGGCATCTTCTGCCGCAGCCGCCGGTGTCGCTGCGCTGCTGCCGCCAAAAGCCCGGATCCAGTCAACCGCTTTGGACGTCGTACGATTATAAACGACCACGTCGTGGCCCGCCCTCGAGAGAAAGCCGGCCATCGGATAGCCCATAACACCGAGTCCTAAAAAAGCGGTACGCATTTCCCTGTCTCTCAGGCTGCGCTGGCGTTCGCGGATTTTTGACGCTTGCGCGGATCCAGCCCGATCGAGCGCGCAATTATCTCGCGCATGATTTCCGAGCTGCCGGCGTAGATGCGTGATACGCGTGCATTGGTATACAGGCGCGAGACCTTGTACTCATCCATATAACCGTTACCGCCATGCAGCTGCACGCATTCGTCGGTAATCCGACCTTCGAGTTCACTCGTCCACAGCTTGGCTTTGGCCGCGTCGTCGGCGGTGAGGCGGCCCCGGTTATGCTCTTCGACACAACGATCGATGAAGGCGTAGCCTACATCCAGTTCGGTACGCATATCCGCCATTTTGAAGCGCGTGTTTTGAAAATCCGCTATCGGCCTGCCAAACGCCTTTCGTTCGTTGACGTATTCCAGCGTCAGGTTGTATGCCGCTTCAGCGCTGGCAATATAGCCGCAGGCGCCCAACATGCGCTCTTCGGCCAAGCCGTGCATCAGGTGGTAGAAACCGCGATGCAGCTCACCAAGCAAGTTCTCTTTTGGCACTTTGACATTGTTGAAAAAAAGCTCCGCCGTATCCTGGCTCTTGAGACCCATTTTCTTCAGGTTCTTGCCGCGCTCGAAACCTTCCATTCCGCGTTCGACGACGAACAGGGAAAGGGCATGACTGTTGTTCGGGTCGGTCCGTGCTACGACGATAACCAGATCAGCGAGGATCCCGTTGGAAATGAAGGTTTTGGAACCGTTGAGCAGGTAGTGGTCGCCTTTGTCTTCGGCTTTGGTGCGGAGTCCTGCGACATCGCTGCCGGCGCCCGGCTCGGTTATTGCAATCGCCAGTATATGCTCACCTGAAATGCACTTCGGCAGCCACCGCGCCTTTTGTTCCTCCGTCGCGAAGCTGTCGAAGTATGGACCGACCAGGCGGCTGTGCAGTGTCATAAAGAATCCCGCGTCGCCAAAGTGTGCATTTTCTTCGATGAGAATCTGCTCGTAGCGAAAGTCGCGCACGCCGATGCCGCCATATTTTTCGTCAGCCCACATTAACAGGAAACCCATCTCGCCTGCCTTGAGGAAAGCCTCCCGGTCGACGATTCCGTCTTCATGCCAGCGCTCGCTGTGCGGCTCGATTTCCTTTTTCATGAAGCTGCGCACGGAGTCTCGAAACATCTCGTGCTCTTCTTCGAAAATATGTCTGTCCATTGTCGTTACTCGGATTTTTTGATCAGGCAGTTATTTGCCTTTGAAATTCGGCTCGCGCTTTTCGAAGAACGCCGTAACGCCTTCGACATTGTCTTCACTACCTGCCAATGCCTGCTGCCAGTCGGCTTCCAGGTTGAAGGTGCTGGCCCAGTCATTGTCGATCGCGTGACGCATTGTCTTCTTGGTCGCTTCAAGCGACCGGGGTGCCCGTCTCGCAAGCTTCTGCGCCCATTCCAGTGCCACACTCTGCAGGTCCTCTGCCGGCACGGCCTTGTTCGCCAGACCGAGCTCGACACAACGATCCGCCGGAATACGTTCCGATTCGACGCTGAGCTGGAATGCCCGGCGATAGCCGAGCTGCCGCACGAGCAGCCAGCTGAGTCCGCCGTCCGGGACCAGCGAAATAGTCGTGAACGGCGACAGCAAGAACGCATTGTCGGCCATGACCAACAGATCGCAATGCAGCGCAAGCGACATGCCGATCCCGGCCGCCGAACCCGGAACAGCCGCGATGACAGGCTTGGACATCGTTGCGACCGCCGAGAACACCGGCCGATACTCGTAGTGCAGCTTTCCAAATACGCTGCGGCCCTCGAACCCGGCCTTGAGGTCGGCCCCGGCGCTAAAACAGCGACCTTCACCGGTCAGCACGACTACGCGAACGTCCTCATCGCCGGCGGCACGCTCGAGCGCCAGCTGTGTTTGCAGGGATAATTCGGCCGTAAATGCGTTCATTGCATCGGGGCGATTCAATGTAACGACGGCGACGGCACCCTGTCGTTTGTAGCTGACGATGTCATTCATAACTATATCCTCATGCGGCCGTACGTGCTTCGCCCTTTCCGGCAAGCCCGTAGTAGGTATTACCGCTTTCAGCCATTCCGCGCAGACCATCGGGAACCTGGAATCGCGCGCCATAGGTTTTTGCAAGCCGGTCCGCTTCGGCGACGAAGGCCTTCAGACCAACCGTCTCAATGTACGACAAAGTGCCCCCGGTATAAGGCGGGAAGCCCCAGCCGAAAACGGAACCAACGTCGGCATCAGCCGGATGCGTGAGCACGCCTTCTTCGAGACAGCGTGCCGCATCCAGGGCCTGCACATACAACAGCCTCGTTTTGACTTCCTCAGGCGAAGGTTGTTCAGTCGATAAGGGAAAGTGTTTCGCCAGGCCCGGCCACAGACGCTTGCTGCCGTCGTCGGCATATTCATAGAAACCGGCACCGAAACGTTTACCGCGCCGTTCGAGTTCCACGACCATTGTTTCCATTACATCATCGGCGGGCGTTACGACATAATCGTCACCCAGGTCGGCTTTGGTTTGTTTCCCGATCGTGTACGCCAGCTCCAGCGAAACCTCGTCCGTTACGGCCAGCGGACCGACAGGCATGCCGGCATGCTTCGCGACATTTTCGATCAGCGCCGGATTCACGCCTTCGGCAAGCATCGCGATGCCCTCCCGCGTAAACGTGCTGAACACCCGGCTTGTATAGAACCCGCGGCTGTCGTTCACGACGATTGGCGTCTTGCGTATCTGCTGGATGTAGTCCAAGGTGCGCGCGATCGCTGTGTCACTGGTCTTTTCGCCCACGATAACCTCCACGAGCGGCATCTTGTCCACCGGCGAAAAGAAGTGGATTCCGATAAAGCTCTCGGCTCGTTTGGACGCCTTGGCAAGACCGGTAATCGGTAATGTCGACGTATTGGAGCCGAAAATCGCATCGCTGCCGATCACGGCCTCGGTTTTTGCCGTCACATCGGCCTTGACACCGCGGTCTTCGAAAACCGCTTCAATAACGTATTCGCAGCCATCGAGATCCGCGTAATCGTCGGTCGTGTGAATAAGCTCGAGTACCTCCGCGGCGGCGTCAGCGTTCATGCGACCGCGATCAACTCGTTTTTGCAACAGCTTGCGGGAGTAGTCCTTGCCTTTCTCGGCGTCGTCTTTGCTGCGGTCGAGCAATACAACCTGCAAACCCGCACGCGCCGAGACGAAGGCGATCCCGGCGCCCATCATGCCGGCGCCGAGCACGCCAAGTTTTGTAACCTTGCTCCTGTCGACACCCTGCGGTCGGCGTACAAGCTTATCCGCAGCCCCTTTGCTGACGAACAGCGTGCGAATCATATTGCGCGCAACGACGTTGGTCAGCATTTCCGCGAAATACTTCGACTCGATCTGCAGGGCCGTGTCGATCGGCAGAACCGAGCCTTCGTAGACAGCAGACATGATCGCAATCGGTGCCGGGTAATTGTGGTTCGTGGTTTTTTGCAGTAACGCGACGCCAAACATTTGCGTTTGAATGGCTTTTGGATTCATGAGGCCGGCGCCGCCCGGCACTTTGAATCCTTTCTTGTCCCAGGGCTGTATGGCTTCGCCGCCGTCGAGAATCCACTTTTTCGCGGCATCAACCTCCTGGCCCGGCGATACGAGCAGGTCGACAACCCCTAACTCGGCCGCCTTCCCGGGCGACAGGTGCGTGCCCTGCAGCAACAAGGGCAGCGCGGCTTCGAGCCCGATCAGGCGTGGCAGACGTTGCGTGCCTCCGGCGCCGGGCAGCAGCCCGACCTGCACCTCCGGCTGCCCCAGTTTTGCCTTCGGGTTGTCGGCCGCCACGCGATGATGACATGCGAGGCAGAGTTCGAGGCCGCCGCCGAGCGCGGTGCCATTGATCGCTGCAACCACCGGCTTGCCACAGGTTTCGAGCTTGCGATAGAGCTGCTGCAGGCCGCTCCATTTGACGAAGGCTGCCTTCGGGTCTCCTCCGGGCACTATTTCGTCGACAATCTGCAGCAGATCGGCGCCGGCGATAAAGGAGCTCTTCCCCGATGTGACCACGGCACCCCTGATATTCTCATCGCCGGCAACCTGGTCGACGGCCTGATCAAACTCGACAATGAATTCCGGTGATACGACGTTCATGGAACGATCCTTGAGATCGATCGTGATCAGTGCAATGCCGTCGCTGTCTGTCTTGATATCAAGTGTTTTCATTTGTCTTTATCCGTCTTTTTGTGTGGCTCAAACGCGTTCGATGATGGTCGCCGTACCCATGCCGCCGCCGACGCACAGGTTGATCAAGGCCGTCCCCTGGTCGCGGCGTTCCAGCTCGTCGAGGACCGTGCCCAATATCATGGCGCCCGTTGCCCCGAGCGGGTGACCCATCGCGATGGCACCGCCGTTGACGTTGATCCTGTCGTGCTCGATGTCCAGCTGCCGCATGAACAGCATGACCACCGACGCAAACGCCTCATTCAGCTCGAAGAGGTCAATATCCTTGACGGCCATGCCGCAACGCTTCAGGACTTTCTCGGCCGATGGCGCCGGGCCGGTCAGCATGATCGTCGGATCCGTGCCTATCGACGAAAAGCCCTTGATACGCGCGCGCGGCTCGAGCCCCAGCGCTTTGCCCATTGCCTTCGTCCCGACCAGCACCGCAGCCGCTCCGTCGACGATGCCGCTCGAATTGCCTCCCGTATGGACGTGATTGATGAACTCCACCTGCGGGTACTTCTGTAACGCGACTGCGTCGAACCCCGCCTGCTGACCCGGAATCTCGAACGCGGCTTTCAGGCCCGCCAGGTCCTCGGCCGTCGTTCCCGGCCGCATGTGTTCGTCGCGGTCCAGCAGGACGTTGCCGAGCTGGTCGGTGATCGCCACCACGGAATTCGAAAAATACCCGTTCTCCCATGCGTTCGCCGCCCGTGCCTGGCTTTCCACGGCATACGCATCGACGTCCTCTCGAGTAAAGCCTTCGAGGCTTGCGATCAGGTCCGCGCCGATGCCCTGCGGAACGAAATAGGATTTGTAGGCGAAGCCCGGGTCTGCGTGCATCGCGCCGGAGTCCGATCCCATCGGCACGCGCGACATGCATTCGATGCCGCCGCCGATCGCGAGATCGGACTGCCCCGACATCACCTGCGCCGCCGCCGTATTCACGGCCTCGAGGCCGGACGCGCAGAATCGATTCAGCTGTTTTCCGGGCACGCTTTGATCGTAGTCCGCATTGAGCACGGCCAGGCGAGGAATGACGGATCCCTGTTCCCCGACCGGGGCGGTGCAGCCGAAAATAACGTCATCGAGTTTGCTCGTGTCGAGCTCGTTGCGTTCGCGTACTGCTGCCAGCACCTGAGTGGCCAGGTCGATAGGCGTTACCTGGTGCAAGGACCCATTGGAGCGGCCTTTGCCGCGCGGACTGCGAACGTGATCGAAAATATAGGCGTCTGTCATTTTGGTTTCCTGTCTTTGAATTCTGCCGCTCGTCAGTCGGCCGTAAGTGAATCTCTCAAGTGTCTCTTCATCACTTCGTTCGACACCGAGAAATCGAAGGAATCGGGACTCATCATCCAGAGGTAGGTCATGCCGGATATGTAGGCCACGTATTGCACCGCAACTTCATCCGGGTTGACGTCAGCACGCACTTCGCCGGCCTCCTGTCCACGCCGCACCCACTCGGCAACGTCGGATTTCTGACGCCGTCGTATGCCGACCGCTGTCTGCTGGTACTCCGCGCTGGGGCTCGCAGCGCCGCTGTAGAGAATTTGCAGCGCGCGAGCTTCATCCGGCGATTCCTGCTCGAACTTGTATATCGTGTCGAGCGCGGCGCACATGGCGTCGATACCAACCTTGCCGCCAACACCCTGCTTCAGGTATTCGAGCCAGTGACGGGATATCGATTTGCACAACGCATCGTAAAGGCCGCCTTTGGAGCCAAAGCGGTAGGTCGCCAGACCGCGACTGTAGCCTGCTTTTTCACCAATCATAGCGAGCGTGGTCTTGTCCGGACCGTGCTCGAGTACCAGCGCCATGGCCGCTTCCAGCATGGCCCTGTCGGAAAGGGCCGTGCGCTCGGCCTGGGTCAGTGATTGGCTGTTCTGCTGCAACTGTTATCAATTACTTGCTGTTAACAAGCAAGTGATTATACGCCAACGTTGCTGTGTTTCAAGTGGGGAAGCTGTGGAACGGGTCAGCTGCTGCCGTACATCTGATCCGGTGTGAGGACATCGGGAAACCGCGCTCTCAATGCGCACCTGGACTTGTAGCAAAGGTGGCAGTGATCGGCGTAGCCGTCCTCATGGGCGAGATCGTATTTGCGCACGATCTCTGCCGGCCCACCGGCCAGCAAAGGCCCGACGATCGGATGTTTGTCCGCGTCATAGTCACGCATGATTTCCGGAAGCGGCCGCTTCAGCAGGTTGCCGATAGATATGCCCTGGCAAACGTGCAGGTTGCCGAACGGATCCACGTGCACGCGCTCCGGTTCCCGCAAATTCTCCCAGGGACATTCCGTGAACTGCTCCCAGGGCTTTGCCTCGACGCGTGATGCGAGCAACTCCGCTGCACGGCCCCTGTACAGAACCGCCGATTTGCCGGCGGGCAATCGACCGGCTGCGCCCGGCACATCGACAGCCCCCGGCTCGGCGACGCTGATAAAGTCAACCGGCATGCCGAGTTGTTTTGCCGCCCGTCGGGCCGTCTCGGGAGGCTCGGGATCTTCGTCGCCGCCGTGATAGGCATCGCTGCTTAATGAAAGATCGTCGACGAGACCGGCCATCGGCCTTAACCATCTTGTGGCCTCTGCATCCGTACTTGCCCAAAACGCATTCGAAACAATCCCGACCTTGAAACCGGATTTTTTTGCCAGGCGGATTCCGGCAAGCAACGTGTCGTAATAGAGAAAAGCCTCGCCACCCTCGAAGTAGATCCATTCGATGGTGCCCAGGGCCTCGGCCTGATCAAGAATGTACTCGATGGTCGCGACGTTCATCGTGCCCGTTTGCGTTGGACCGCCCCACACAAAACAATGCTCGCATTGATAGTTGCACTCGTAGGTCAACAGGAGGTGCAGTCCGGACAAGGGATTCTCGCGTGTCTCTATTACATTGTCGCGCACCATACGAAGCACTATAACTCAGTCAAGCCCGCCAACGTGATTTCGGCTGCGTCAGCCACTCGCCGTGCTCTTACAGCCAGTCCCTCAGCTGGTGGTAGAACACGCCCAGCGCGACCAGCTGGTGTCGAAATCGGTACGCGCCTGGCACGCGAACGGGTTTTATCTTTGCGAACACATCGAAACGCTCTTCGGTGCCGGCGATCACGTCGGCAAGAATCCGTCCCGCCAGATGTGTCACGTTGACGCCGTGGCCGGAGTAGCCCTGCGCAAACAGGACATTTGGCGCCACCCGGCCGAACTGCGGCACACGGTTCAGGGGCACGCCGATGGTGCCGCCCCAGGCATAGTCGATTCTCGTGTCGTGCAGCTGCGGGTAGATCTTGAGCATTCGCGGCCGATGATTTTTTTTAATGTACTCGGGATCGGCGCCAGAGTAGTTGATGCGCCCGCCAAACAAGAGCCGCTTGTCGGCGCTAAGTCGGAAATACTCCAGCACAAAATTCGGATCACAGACGGCGAGGTCGCGTGGATTCATCTGCTGGACTAACGCAGCAGACAGGGGCTCGGTCGCGGTTATGAAGCTGTTGACGGGAAACAGAATGCCATGCAGTTCGGGAAGCAGGGAGTGGTAGGCGTTACCCGCGATCACAACCCAGTCGGCAGCAACGCTGCCGCGTTCCGTGATGACCCTGGCTTTCGAACCCCTTTCCACGCCAAGAACCGGGCTACCCTCGTAAATGGTTGCGCCGTTGTCTGCGGCCGCCCGCGCCTCGCCGATGCACAGATTGAGCGGATGCAGGTGACCATTGCCCATGTTTAGCAAGGAGCCGATGTAGGCATCGGTCCCGATCAGGTCGGCGGTTTCGCCGGCCGATAGAAGTCGGAATTCATGCGGGAAGTTGTGGCGCTGCAGGCGTTCGAACTCCGCATCGAATGCTGCAAGATGGCGCTTCTTGATGGCGACGTCGAGGTATCCGGCTTTCAAATCGCAGTCGATCCCGTAACGAGCGACGCGCTCGCGGATTATATCGTGGCCTGCCCAGCGCATTTCCCAGAGCAATTTTTCGGCGCCGGCGCCATGGGCTTCGGCGATTTTTTGCTCGCCCGAAATGCCGCCGATCATCTGCCCGCCGTTGCGGCCCGATGCGCCCCAACCCACTTTGCTGGCTTCGACTACGTGCACGTTGTAGCCGCGCTCGGCAAGATGCAGCGCCGTGGAAATGCCCGTGAATCCGGCGCCAATGATGCAGACATCCGCGTGCTGCTCGCCAGAGAGCGGTGGGTACCCGGCGTCCTGATTTGCCGTTGCGGCATAGTAGGAACCGGTGTGTGGCTGCGAGGTCGTCATCGTGGATATCGTACACGAGCAATGCACGGGTCGGCAGTGCCGCGCCCGTCACATGGTCCGCTCCGGACGGGCGACGACGGACCTTCATGCCAGGAGAATGAGGTGATCCGGAAAAGAATACTTGGCAAAACCCAGACCAGCCTCCCGGCCATCGGACTCGGCTGCATGGGGTTATCAGAATTTTATGGCCCGCCGACCGACCGGGGCACGGCTATAAAGCTGCTGCATACGGCCATCGAACTCGCGGTGAAACATTTTGACACGGCCGAACTTTATGGCATGGGCGCGAACGAGACCTTGCTGGGCGATGCTTTCCACGACCGTCGTGACAGGGTATTCATTGCCACCAAGTTCGGGCCGATCCGGGATCCCGAGACGGGGCGTCCCGTCCGGATCGACGGATCGCGCGCGAACTGCCGTCGCGCGGTTGAGGGCTCATCGAAACGGCTCCGAACACACGTTATCGATCTCTATTATTTGCACCGCGTCGATCCGCTACACCGATCGAGGAAACGGTCACCGCCATGGCTGAGCTGTTGGCAGAAGGCAAGATTCGTGGAATCGGTTTGTCGGAGGCGGCTGCCGACACGATTAGACGTGCGACCGCCATTCACCCAATCTCGGCCGTGCAATCGGAGTACTCGATCTTCAGCCGGGACATCGAAACTTCCGTCATTCCAGCGTGCATCGAGGCCGGTGCGACACTCGTCGCCTATTCGCCGCTGGGGCGCGGCATGTTGTCGGGGGCGTTCAAGCACGATATGGCCCTCGCCAAAGATGATTATCGCACGCTAACGCCGCGCTTCCAGGGCGAGGCCTACCAGGCCAATGTGGCGTTGGTCGAAGAAATCGCTGCCATTGCATCCGCGAAAGCGTGCCAACCCGCTCAGGTTGCGCTTGCCTGAGTGCTCGCCCGCGGCGATCACGTCATGACCATTCCCGGTACGACAAAGCTCGAGAATCTCGAGGTGAACCTCGAGGCATACAATACTTCCCTGACCGACGCTGAGCTGGCAACACTCGATCGTCTCGCTGACCGGGTGCAAGGCGATCGCTACGACGGTCGTGGCATGTCCATAATCAATGGCTGAACCGTTACGTCACCTGTCGGCGAGAGGCTCCACCTGATCACTACATGTTGCGTCGGTACTCGCCACCAACCGCATAAAGCGCTGCCGATATCTGGCCCAGCGAATTAGACTTCACTGTTTCCATGAGCTCGGCGAATACGTTGCCCCGCTCGCGGGCGACCGACTGCAGGCGCCTGAGCGCAGCGGCACTTTCGTCGGCATGATTCTTCTGGAAGGCCCGCACGTGGCTAATCTGATCATTCTTCTCGCTCTCTGAGGAGCGGATCAGCTCCTGGCCATGCACTTCGTCCTCCTGCCCTGCTTTCGGCAGGAACGTATTCACGCCGATGATAGGCAACGAACCGTCGTGCTTCTTGGCTTCGTAGTACAGGCTTTCTTCCTGGATCTTGCCGCGCTGGTACATGGTGTCCATCGCGCCCAGCACGCCGCCCCGCTCAGAGATTCGTTCGAATTCCTGGTACACGGCTTCTTCGACAAGGTCGGTCAACTCGTTGATGATGAACGACCCCTGCCAGGGGTTTTCGCAGAAATTGAGCCCCAATTCTCGTGAAATGATCAGCTGGATGGCGACGGCGCGGCGCACGGAATGCTCGGTCGGCGTCGTTATCGCTTCGTCGAACGCGTTGGTGTGCAGGCTGTTGCAGTTGTCGAACAGCGCGTACAGCGCCTGCAGCGTCGTGCGAATATCGTTGAAGCTGATCTCCTGTGCGTGCAGGCTGCGACCCGAAGTTTGCACGTGGTACTTCAACATCTGTGAACGGGCACTCGCGCCGTATCGCTCCTTCATCGCGCGCGCCCAGATCCTGCGCGCGACGCGACCAATTACCGAGTACTCGGGATCCATACCGTTGGAGAAGAAAAAGCTCAGGTTAGGCGCGAACTTGTCGATATCCATGCCGCGCGCAAGGTAGTACTCAACGATCGTAAATCCGTTTGACAAGGTGAAGGCGAGCTGACTGATCGGGTTGGCACCGGCTTCGGCGATGTGATAGCCGCTAATCGAAATACTGTAGTAGTTGCGTACGTTTTTATCGATAAAGAACTGCTGCACATCCCCCATCATCTTCATCGCGAATTCGGTCGAGAAAATACAGGTGTTCTGCGCCTGGTCTTCTTTGAGTATGTCGGCCTGCACCGTGCCTCTCACCGACGCCATGGTCTCTTTGCGAATTCGCGCATACGTGTCCGCATCGACGACGAGTTCGCCCGAAAGACCGAGCAGCCCGAGGCCCAGACCGTCATTGCCTTCCGGCAGTTCACCGTGGTAACGCGGCCGCTCTTTGTTATTGAAATATTTGTCGATCCTTTTTTGCGCGCCGTCCCAGCCGCCGCTCTCACGCAGGTATTTCTCAATCTGCTGGTCGATCGCGGTGTTCATGAAAAACGCCAGGATCATCGGCGCGGGACCATTGATCGTCATCGAGACAGACGTAGTCGGCGCGCACAGGTCGAAGCCGGAATACAGTTTCTTCATGTCGTCGACCGTGGCAATCGACACGCCGGAATTGCCAACTTTGCCGTAGATGTCCGGCCGCTCGTGCGGGTCCTCGCCGTAGAGCGTTACCGAATCAAAAGCCGTCGACAGGCGCGCCGCATCCTGCCCCAGCGACAGGTAGTGAAAGCGCCGGTTGGTTCGCTCCGGCGTGCCCTCGCCCGCAAACATGCGCGTAGGATCCTCGCCGAGCCGCCGGTACGGGTACACGCCGCCCGTGTAAGGATAGCCGCCGGGCAGATTTTCCTTGCAGAGGTAGCTGAGCAGATCACCCCAGTCCGAGAATTCCGGCGCTGCAATCTTCGGGATTTTCTGGTGGCTCAGGCTCTCGCGATAATTATTGCCCTTGATCTTGCGGCCGCGCACCGTGTAGCTGTACGTCTCGGACCGGACGCCGGCTTTTCGCTGCGGCCACTCGCGCAGGAGCTTGAGCGACTCCGCCGTGAGGTCACCGACTGCTTCCTGGTAGCGCTGCCGCAGCACTATGAGGCTCCTGTCATCGCCGCCTGCAAGGGCCTCTGCGTTGTACGGTTCGAGCTCCGCCGGCAGTTCCGGGTCGTCCAGCAGCCGCAGCGACTCGAAAATATGCTGGGCGCGGCTGGCCGTCTCCGCCTGGCTGTCGGCGCGACCATTGATCGCACGCCCCTGCTCGGCAATCTCCGCAAGGTAGCGAATTTTCGCGCCCGGGATCATCGCCGTCGAGCGGGGTTCGCGAATGGATGTGTCTATCTCGGGCGTCCACTTCGCGGCGTCCAGCCCGACTTTTTCGACAACGCGACGACACAGCTCCGAAAACATCCAGGTGACACCCGGGTCGTTGAACTGACTCGCGATCGTCGGGTAGACCGGCACGTCGTTGTCAGCAACATTGAACGCAACGTGATTGCGTTTCCATTGCTTGCGTATATCGCGCAAAGCATCTTCGGCTCCTCGCTTATCGTACTTGTTGAGGACGATCAGGTCGGCGAAGTCGATCATGTCGATTTTCTCGAGCTGGCTCGCCGCGCCGTATTCGCTGGTCATGACATAGACGGAATAATCGACCAGGTCGACGATTTCACTGTCACTCTGGCCAATGCCGGCGGTTTCGACGATAACGAGATCGAAGCCCAGCGACTTCAGGAAGAGGATATGGTCGCCGAGCATCTCGCTCGTAGCCAGGTGCTGGCGCCGAGTCGCTATCGAACGCATGTAAACACGCTCCGAGCGCAGGGAATTCATACGAATACGATCGCCGAGCAAGGCGCCGCCCGTGCGGCGACGCGTGGGATCGACGGCTAGTACGGCGATACGCATGTCCGGGAAGCACGACAGGAAACGATTCAGAATTTCGTCCGTCACACTGCTTTTCCCGGCACCGCCCGTGCCCGTAATTCCTATAACGGGCACCTGGCCGGCCTGCATCTGCCACTCCTTGCGCAGCCGTGTGAGCTCGGCCTCGTCGAAAATGCGTTCTTCGATCGCGGAAATGCTGGCGGCAATGTCGACGGATGAGTCCGGTTTCGGCGGGGCAACGGTCGGCCGCCGGGCCGCAAGCGTACGCTCGATCAGGTCTGCGATCATGGCCTCGAGACCCAGTTCCATGCCGTCGTGCGGGTGGTATAGACGCTCTACGCCGTAGTCCATGAGATACCTGATCTCGTCGGGCGTGATCGTCCCGCCCCCGCCGCCGAACACCTTGATGTGGCCGGCACCGAGTTCACGCAAGCGATCGATCATGTAGCGGAAGAACTCGATATGACCGCCCTGGTAGGAACTGACGGCGATGCCGTCCGCGTCTTCCTGGATCGCTGCGCGAACGATGTCGTCGACGCTACGATTGTGGCCAAGGTGAATGACTTCGGCTCCCTTCGCCTGGATAAGGCGACGCATGATGTTGATCGCAGCGTCATGACCATCGAAAAGCGAGGCGGCCGTTACGAATCGCAGTGGCGAAGTTTCGCGTTTTCCGGAGACGCCCGGCAAGTCGGTGGCGGCGGTACTCATGCGGCAGCTCCTGCGTGAAAATAAAGCTGAACCCTTCGCTACGAAGGCGAAAAGTTCTTGCTAATCAATCAGTTTCAATGTTGAAAAAATTCTAATATAGATTAAAATAATGCAGATCGGTGCGGAACTCAAGTCAGTATGCCGCTGACGATAGCCACCCGGCAAAGGAAAAAAATGGCCCAGAAGGCGGACGAGACACGTTTTGAACTCCAGAAAGACCGCATGCTGCGGGCCGCCGCGAAGTGTTTTAACGAAAAAGGCTACAGCGGCTCGTCGCTCAAGGACGTCGCCGCCGTTCTGGGGCTGACCGATGCTGCGCTCTACTACTACGTGCGCAACAAGGAAGAACTGGTTTACCTGTGCTATGTGCGCGCCGCCGCGGTGGGCCAGGAAGCCATGGCGCGTGCCGTGCGCGACGGACTCAACGGCATGGACATCGTGCGCCGGTACCTGCGGTATCACATCGAGATTATGGTCGGTGATCGCGGTCCTGTCGCAATCATGAGCGAGATTCCGTCATTAAAACCGGTACACAGGAACGAGGTGCTGGAACTGTCTCGACGGCACAGCGCTCGTTTCGAAGGAATTCTCGAAACCGGTATCGAAGACGGCAGCATCGCGCCCTGTGATGTTCGTATGACCGGCAATGCGATAATGGGCTCCATCAACTGGATTCCGAAGTGGTACCACGGCGACCCCGCGATGGCGAAATTGATCGCCACTCAATTCCCCGTCATTCTCACACGGGGTTTGCGACCCTGATCCCTTAGTCCTGGATATTCTCCAGCCGTTCGTTGACCAGGCGCTCGATCTCTTTAATGTCAACGCGGGCGGGATTCGTTTCGAGATCTGGAAAATCCCCAATCTGGGCAAGCATGACCAGTTTTTGTTCAAGCTCGCTCTCGATGCGGCCATAGTATACCGCGCTGGACTGAGGGTGATTCGGCGAGTCTGCGTTGATGACGATCATCGGGCTACTGCCTCGCTTGAGGCGCGATCCTGTTGCCGGCCTGACGTCACGCGAGCTGCGTTTTATCGACGCCAGCAAGATCGCCAGGTCACTATACTCGCGCCGTATTTTGAGAAACAAACGATCGGATTCACGTCGTTGCTCGGCCGTCATGTCGCTCATCAGCATGTCGCGAACCGCAACAAACTGCGGCGTTCCGCGTTCCGCCGCCAGCCGGTACCACGCGGACGCGGCAATCGCATCCTCGTCAATGCCCATTCCCGTCAGGTGCATGAAACCTACCATGTACTGTGCGTATTTATCGCCGACAGGCGCGAGTTCATTCCGATAAATGAAATAAGCGCGATCGAATTCACCGCGCTCATACAGTTCATCGACTTTGCGTTGCACTTTCAAGGTGCGCGGATCGGCCAGATCCCTGGCTAGCCCGGACGACCGCTGCGCCTCCACAGGCGCGGCCAGCAGCACGATCAACGCCATCAGGATTACAGTTGAAAACGTTCTCAAAATATTAACCGTAGACCCCTACAAACGACCATTAGCTTTGAGTCCGTTCCGGCGCTCAAAGTTCCGCTTAGCCTCATGATCCTGCGCCGGCAGTCAGTCCGCAAACCTGGGCGGCCGCTTTTCGAGGTTGGCACGCACCGCCTCGACCTGGTTGGGCAATCCCATTATCCCGAGCTGGAGCTTCGCTTCGAGGGCCAGGGACTCTGCTTCCTGCAAGTGCCAGGCCTCGTTGACGAGTTGTTTGATTGCCCGAATCGCGTCGGGCGACCGGGCGGCACAGTCTTGCGCGAACTCTCGAGCAGCAGACAGTGGGTCGTCGTGAATGTTCGTCACAATACCAAGTTGCAGGGCTTCGGTCGCGTCGAATACCCGCGCCGACCACGCCAGCTCTTTGACCCGATCGGGCGGGACCACGCCACGCAGTGTCGTACTGATCGCCATGTCCGGAATCAGCCCCCACTTGGTCTCCATGATCGACAAACGCGTGTCGGCAGCCGCGTACCGCAGGTCCGCACCTAGCGCTATCTGTAGCCCGCCACCGAATGTAATGCCATGCAGGGCGCAAATAACCGGCACCGGCAGCTCGCGCCAGGCATAGGCTGCGCGCTGAAAAAGGTTGGCTTTCGAGGACGCTATGGGTGCCATCAGCGTCTTATCGATCCTTAGCTGCGGGTCCGTGAATACGTCAATGTCGATACCCGCGCAGAAGTTGTCTCCGGCACCGTGCAGAACAACAGCACGCAAATCCGGTTTCTTGGCCAGCTCATCCGCCGCCTCACCCAGTGCCTCGAACATGGGCATATCCAGCGCGTTGTACTTCTCCGGGCGATTGAGCATTACGTCGGCGACATGCCCATCCAGACTGATGCTTACTCGATCACTCAACTCGATTCTCCACTTGTCACACTCTCAACGTGCACTTGCCGTTTCGCAAAACGACGCTGCCACGCTCCCTAACGGTACAGCGAAACGAGACGATGTTGCCATCCTGCCACATGTCCGTGGTGATGGTGTCCCCGGGGATCACCGGCGCCGAAAATCGCGCGTCGAATCCCTCTATCAGCGTGTAATCATAGTCACAGATAGTTTTCAGCACCGCCTTGCAGGCGATGCCGAACGTGCACAACCCGTGCAATATCGGCCGGCCAAATCCGACGCGGGCGGCCACCGCCGGATCGGCATGCAGCGGGTTTCGGTCGCCGGTCAACCGGTACAGTAATGCCTGGTCTTGCCGCGTCGGGATGTCGCAGCTCAAGTCCGGCTCGCGCTTCGGCGCACGATGCGGCAGCGGGCCCTTGCCTGATGGACCGCCGAACCCGCCATCGCCGCGCGCCATAATTGTGCACCCCAGCGTAAACAAGACGGTATCGTCGTTCGCAAGCCGGCCTTCGGCCTCAAGCAGGATCAATGCGCCTCGATCGGGTCCACGGTCAAACGCATCGACGACCCTCTTGTTGATCAGGAGGTCTGCGGCGGGCGGCAGCGGCCTGTATAGCTGCATTCGCTGTTCCGCATGCAATACCTGGCTGTACTCCCAACCGAGATCCGGTGGGAACATGTCTGGCACCAACACGGTGGATAGTGTTGGCACCGTGTGCAGCGGCCCGCCCTGCTCATACACATAGGGCAGTTCTTTTGCGTTCAGTGGATCCATGCCCATCCCGATGCTGAGCGCATACAGCATTGTCTCGGTGTCCGTGTACGCAAAGGGTATGTCGTAGACAGACTTCGACATGAGTTCATCGTAATTCAGTGCCATGGTTTATCCACTCGGGCACGACCTGGTCGCGCATCATCCCTGTTTCGCATATTCCCAACCCATTTTGGCCAGCGGCGTTACTGCATCAACGGCCTGCGCCGCATGAGCACTTGCCGCGGTCCCGTCCCTGACCCGCCCCGCAATGCCCTGCAGGATCGCGGCCAGGCGGAAAAAATTGAACGCCGAATAGAAATTCCGGTTTGCTATTCCGGTGCGACCGGTGCGCCGACAGTATGCTTCGATATAGGCTTCTTCGTCGGGGATGCCGAGTTCGGACAAGGGCTTTCCGGCGAGACCGATCGAGCCAATACCTATTTCCGGCATTTGCCAGGTCATGAGGTGATAAGTGAAATCGGCAAGCGGGTGACCGATCGTGGACAGTTCCCAATCCAGAACGGCGATAACCTTTGGCTCGATCGGATGCATGACCATGTTATCCAGGCGATAGTCGCCGTGAACGATGCTCGCCGAGTCATCTGCCGGGATGTTTTCCGGCAACCAGTCTATGAGCGCGTTCATCGCATCGACCGTACCCGTCTCCGACGCCCGATACTGGCCGGTCCAGCGTGAAATCTGCCGCGCAAAATAATTGCCGGGTTTGCCGAAGTCGGCAAGCCCGAGGGCTGCAAAATCGTAATTGTGCAATCTCGCAATCGTTTCGTTGACGTTGTCGTAGATCGCCGTACGCTCTGCCGGCTCGAGTCCGGGCAGGTCGAGGTCCCAGAAAATGCGCCCTTCGACGAATTCCATTACGAAAAACGTTGTACCGATAACCGCATCGTCCTCGCACAGAACCACCGGTCTGGGTACTGGAAAGTCGGCCGAATTCAACGCGCTGATGACCCGAAACTCCCGTTCCACGGCATGCGCCGACTTAAGCAGCCTGCCGGGGGGTTTGCGCCTCAAAACGTAGCGGCCCGTACGGCTTTCCAAAAGGTAGGTCGGATTGGATTGCCCGCCCTTGAACTGACGAACTTTCAGAGGTCCGCGAAAATCTTCTATACGGGTCGACAGGTAGTCGAGAAGCCGCTGCTCATCGAAGCGATGCGCCTCACGCACGTCGCGCGTGCCCGTATTTTGCTCAGACCGCCGGCTCATTTGCGTACACTCATCCGATCGCAGTGTACAGCTACATGCGGAAAATACCGAACGGCTTCTCGTCGTCGCGCGGACGATTCATGGCGGCCGACAGTCCGTGTGCAAGCACCGAACGCGTATCCGCCGGATCAATAACGCCGTCATCCCACAGGCGGGCACTTGCGTAGTAGGGATGCCCCTGAGTCTCGTACTGCTGGCGAATCATCTCCTCATACTCGGCTTTTTCCTTCTCCGGCCAATCTTCGCCGCGTGCCTCCATCCCGTCGTTCTTAACGGTCGAAAGTACCAATGAAGCCTGTTCTCCGCCCATGACCGAGATGCGCGCATTCGGCCACATCCACATAAGGCGAGGACCGTACGCACGACCGCACATGGCGTAGTTACCGGCGCCGAACGAACCGCCAATCACTACCGTGAACTTCGGCACCGTTGCCGTGGCGACGGCATTTACCATCTTGGCGCCATCTTTGGCGATACCGGCATGCTCGACCCGCTTGCCAACCATGAATCCGGTAATGTTCTGAAGGAAAACGAGCGGAATGCCGCGGCGATTACAAAGCTGGATGAAATGTGCGCCTTTTTGCGCAGACTCCGGGAAGAGGATTCCATTGTTCGCAACTATACCGACCGGATAGCCGTCGATATGTGAAAAGCCGCAGACCAGGGTAGCGCCATAGAGCTTCTTGAATTCCTGGAATTCCGATCCATCGACAATTCGTGCGATGACCTCCCGGATATCGTAAGGAAATCGATACTCGCGCGAAACGATGCCATACACGTCATCAGCCGGGTACAGGGGTTCTTCGGGCTTGCGTCTCGCAACGCTGATCTCGCGCTTCCAGTTCAGGTTCGCAACTATATTTCGCGCGATTTTCAGCGCATGGGCATCATCGTCGGCCAGGTGGTCAGTCACCCCCGATATGCGAGAGTGCACGCTTCCGCCACCGAGCGTTTCGGCGTCCACGACTTCCCCTGTCGCAGCTTTGACCAGCGGCGGGCCGCCGAGGAAGATCGTGCCCTGGTTGCGCACGATAATCGATTCGTCACACATGGCTGGTACGTAGGCACCGCCCGCCGTGCACGACCCCATCACTGCAGCAATCTGCGGAATACCTTTTGCCGACAGCCGCGCCTGGTTGAAGAAAATGCGACCGAAATGATCGCGATCGGGAAAAACCTCGTCCTGGCGCGGCAGGAAGGCACCGCCGGAATCAACCAGGTAAATACAGGGCAGGTGGTTTTGCTCCGCGATTTCCTGTGCGCGCAGGTGCTTCTTGACGGTCAGCGGATAGTAGGTGCCGCCTTTGACCGTCGCATCGTTCGCAACGACCATGCAGGCGATTCCGTGTATGCGGCCGATACCGGCAATGATGCCGGCTGCCGGAACGTCATCGCTGTATACCTGCCAGGCCGCCTGCCGACCGATTTCCAGGAACTTCGAATCTTCGTCCAGCAGCGTGCGAATACGATCGCGCGGCAGTAGCTTGCCTCGCGCCAGGTGCCGTTCACGCGAAGGCTCGGTTCCACCCTGCATCACATACTCATCGACCTCGCGCAAGTTTTCGACCAACGCGATCGCCGCCTCGGCATTCTTCTTGAAATCGTCCGAGGAGCGATCAACTTTGGTTTTGATGACTGGCATGCGAGTGAGTCCGTAGTGACTACTTCGTGGCGTTAAACAACTCGCGACCAATCAGCATGCGACGAATCTCGCTGGTGCCCGCGCCTATTTCATACAGTTTGGCGTCGCGCCACAATCGGCCCGCCGGGTACTCATTGATATAACCGTTGCCGCCCAACGCCTGAATCGCCTCGCCGGCCATCCACGTCGCCCGCTCGGCAGCCACGAGAATACATCCTGCGGCATCGAAGCGGCTAGTCCTGCCGCGATCACAAGCCTTAGCCACGGCATAGACATAGGCGCGGCAGGCATTCATCGACGTGTACATGTCAGCAACCTTGCCCTGCATGAGCTGAAACTCACCGATCGGCTGGCCGAACTGCTTGCGATCGTGTACGTATGGCATTACAAGGTCCATGCACGCCGCCATGATACCGAGCGATCCGCCGGCGAGGACAACGCGCTCATAATCAAGTCCGCTCATCAATATTGCGGCCCCCTTGCCTTCTTCGGCGAGCCGATTGGTATGGGGGATACGACAATTCTCAAACAAGACTTCGCTCGTATCGGACCCGCGCATGCCGAGTTTGTCCAGTTTCTGTGGTGTCGAAAAACCCGCCGTTCCCCGTTCAACGAGGAACGCACTCAGGCCATGCGTACCCGCATCCGCGTCCGTTTTTGCGTACACGATCAGTAAATCAGCGCCAGGCGCGTTGGTGATCCACATCTTGGAGCCGTTGAGGACATAATCGTCGCCATCACGTATTGCCGTCGTGCGCATACTCATGACGTCGGATCCGGCGCCCGACTCGCTCATGGCCAGGGCCCCAAGGTGCTCGCCGGACACCAGCTTGGGTAGAAATATCGCCTTCTGCTCCTCGCTCCCCCAACGTCGCAACTGGTTTACGCACAAGTTGGAATGTGCGCCATACGACAGACCGACCGACGCTGAAGCGCGGCTGATTTCTTCCATCGCGACGACGTGGGCAAGGTAGCCGAGCCCCGAGCCGCCGTAATTTTCCTCGACGGTAATTCCGAGTAGCCCTAACGCGCCAAGCTCAGGCCAAAGGTCTCGCGGAAAGGTGTTCTTCTCGTCAATCTCTGCCGCACGGGGCGCGATGTGATCGTTCGCGAAACTTCGTACCGTCGCGCGCAGCAAATCCAGCTCTTCACCGAGACCAAAGTCGAATTCAAACATCAGCCAAACACCTTGTTGACCCTTAACCGAATGCCCGCTCTATTTTCGGCTCAATGCGCGCGAAACTGAATACCAATCGCACGGTACCCGAAGCGCTGTCTCAAAGAGCTGAAAGCCTGTCGATAAACAGCGAGAAAAGTTCATATTGCGACGAGATACCGAGTTTCGAAAAGAGGTTTCGTTTATGCACCATTACGGTCCCCGGCGCGATTCCCAACTCCCGCGCAATCGACTTCGAAGAATGACCTCGTAACAGGAGCTGCGTTATCTGTCGTTCCCGTTGCGTAAGCGCTTTCTCGCCAAAATGCCGAAAGCAATGCGTCAGACGTTGGTGCATGCTGAGGTCACGCTCATCCGCCGAATGGCGTGCAGCCCACGCGTCCCATATTCGTTGCATCGCCGCCCGGACAATGGGTTCCATCAGACGCAGGCGCGCCACGTCCGACCGCGAGAACCGGGTTTCCCAGCGCCCGACAATCAGCACGAGCGTGCTCTTGGTATCGGTGTCGAGAAGAAAATCCATTTCGTCCGCGAGATGCGTCCGTTCGTAGTACTGACGAAAATATTCACTGGAACGAAATCGGTCGGGCGTTTCGTCGCGACAGCGGCACATTGCCGGTTTGTTCTTGCGCACCGCAAGCTGGTACAGAGGATCGAGCAGGTAGGGTCCGGCCAGGTAGCGATCAAGATAGTGCCGGGCGCGGCGTGGCGTCATCGTGTGGTGCAAAACGCTCGGCGGAGCATCCCGGTAAAATGCCAGCAAACACGTTGCATCGTTGTCGACGGCCACGTCGACTACTTTTGCCAGCGCAACTGCGGTCGCCTGATCGTCACGGGCTCTTATTAGGCCCGCTATCGCATCGTGCCACTCCGGATTATTGAAAGCTCGCGTCAAATCAGCTCGCTCAAGGCTGATACAACGCGGCCGCCGCGCCGCTAGGATCCTGGATGACGCAAAATTGTCCGCCGGACAATCCGCGCGGCTCAACGATGACCTTGCCACCGTGCGCTTTGCACGCCGTCACGCTCGCATGGACGTCGTCAACGATGATGTAAATCAGCCAGCCGCCTTTAAGCTCGGCATTACTGCCGCGCGCATGGCAAATGCCAGTCACAGCCTCGCCTGTCCCCGGCATCGCCATCGAATAATCGGAGTATTCCCCCATGCTGACGTCTTCGGAATTCCATCCGACCACTTCCTTGTAGAAATCGCGCAGTCCGCCGGCGTCGTCGACAGAAATATCGATCCAGCCGATTTTTCCAACCTGGTTTTCATCGGACATGCTGCTTCTCCTCTGCTGCTGACTTGAACCGCGGGACCGTGTCAAAATGACGTGAGAAAGGACGCCGCATTGCCACCAATGGGGCCACATCCCGACTGAGCAACCCTCAGGTATTCCATTCCGGTCGGATAATCTTCGGCCTGTGGATTGTGGACGCGACGCACGCGATTCCTGTGATACAGCCTGAGCTGCGACGTGAACGGAATGACGCTGTCCGGGTCGTTGCCCGTCATCTCATAGTGCAGATCGGGAAGCCGGTACCACGGCAAATTCATGTTGGCGTGATGTGCGTTGTGATAGCCGAAATTCAGTGTAAGCCAATTTAGTTTCGGAATTCGCAGACTCAGCGGGTTGCTGAAGGTGTGTCGCTGCTCCCACGCCGAGTCACCTTTATGCGGTGGCTTCTCATAGCTGAACAACGTCGTGTTGTGGGGATAGTCATGCTGCACGCTGTCCATGAATCGCAGGATATGCATCATGATCAGATAGGCAATGACATAGAGAAACGCGACTTTTGGCACAAACACTATTAACGCGGCAAACGCCCCGCCGCGAACAAGAATGACCGTCACATTTCGGACGCGCTGCTCGCGACGCTGTGGAATGACGAACGAGGTCAAGGCCATGACTGCATGCATAAGCAGGTCGTGCGCCGGGATATAGAACCACTCCATGAAGCGGATAATCCTGGTGACAACAGGGTGTTCTTCGAAATAGCGGTCGTAGTCAAACCAGACCACATCGTCGTTATCGACATGATGGCGAAAATGCTTGTAACGCATGTCTTCGTAAGTGCCATAAGCGGAACCGCACAACCAACTCATGAATCGCCCGAGCAAGGCGTTATGGCGGCTATTCGTGAACACCAGGTTGTGACCGCACTCATGTATGAGGTAGGCGGCGATGGTCATCGCGTGTGCAAGCAACAGCGTTGCCAGCACGTTGATCAGCCAGTGGCCGTCAAATAGACCCACGAACCCCAAAACATAAGCAACGACGGCATAGCTCGTGGCAGCCCCGTAGTACAGCAGCCCCTCCTGATCTTTAAAAAGCACTGTCGTCCCGCTCATAATGCCTCGCCTGTTCATCCTGCTTTTTGTACACATCGAGAACGCCTGTTGCTAGCATACGCAGCCTGGCCAGTCCGTCCTGAGGAATCTACGAATGAAGCTTGTCACGGCTATTGTAAAACCCTTTCGTCTCGATGACGTTCGCAATGCCCTCGGCGAAGTCGGTATACAAGGCATGACCGTAAGCGAGGTCAAGGGGTTCGGGCGCCAGCGCGGCCACACCGAGCTGTACCGCGGTGCCGAGTATGTTGTTGATTTTCTTCCAAAAGCCAAGATCGAAGTCGCAGTTTCCGACGACATGGTGGAACGGGTCGTCGAGGCAGTCGTGGAAGCGGCGAAAACCGGCAAAGTCGGTGACGGCAAGATCTTCGTGACCAGCCTGGAACAGGTTTGGCGCATTCGAACAGGCGAAACCGGGGACAGCGCTCTGTAGCAGACCCACCGCGTCAGGCAAGCATACTGCCTGCGAGGGCTCGACCCAGCATGAACCAAAGTGCCAGCGCCGCTGCCAAATACAGGTAAAACCGGAGCATCACGATGTTCGATGTGCAGTGGATAAAGCTGTGCGCAATTCGAAATGCGAGAAACAGCCATGCCGCGATCACATAGCCTGTGTCGACGCCGTCAGTAACATACAGAAAAAGGCAAAGTCCATAAAACAATACCGGCAGCTCAAACAGGTTCTTGAAATTATTCGCCGAATTGTTGACGGCTTCAGGCAGCAGCTCCACGGCCTTATCGGGCGTCGTGTAAGCCTGCACGGGCACCCCGGCCTTCTTCATCGCCGGAATGCGCTTTGCGTACATTACCAACCAGACAATCGCGGTAAGGGCCATCATGCCGAGCATCGGCTGCAGAATCAGTTCGTCATTCACTATTGATCACTCCCCCGTCATACAAAACGCGTTCAGCTTGTTGCCGTCCAGGTCGCGGAAATAGCCGGCGTAGAAATTGTTGCCGCGGGGCCCCGGCGCCCCCTCATCGGTGCCGCCCAATTGCAGAGCCTTGGCATGAAAGGCATCGACCTTTGCGGTTGAGTTCATGCCGATAGCCACCATAACTCCGTTACCCACTGTCGCGGGTTTGCCATCGTACGGACGAATGATTGACACGGCAGGTGTGCTCGGGCTCGTCGACCAGGCTATGAATGTATCGCCTGCCATCAGGCGACCGGCTCCGATGGTCGCAAATAACTCATCATAAAATTCTGCCGCTTTTTCAAACATGTTGGTGCCGAGAGTCACGTATCCAATCACTGTCCGTTCCTTATCATCAATTAACTTGCTTCGGGCAATATAACCTGCCTCCACCGCGCGAGCTTAGCTGAGAACGGCATTGCCGCGTAGGCCGGACTCGTGGACGGTAAACTGCATTGGCAAATCGATTGTCCTACCACGCTCGTGTTCACATATTTTTTAAAAAGCCCCTTGGCTTTACTGCCATTGAACGCAATCAGCCCGATTTCAGAATGCGTCCGCAGGAATGTTCCGAAATCGTTGGCGCGCGCGCTGTCCATCCGGATGTTCGCATCCATACTGCCTCGTCGCAGCGAACTTTGCAGCACATCCCACAGGGCAATCCGGTTTTCAACGAGCTGCTGGCAGCGAATAGCAAAGTCACCCTTGATTCCAAACAACTCTTGCATAATGGGCCAAAACGCATTTCGCGGATGCGCATAATATTGCTGCTCGGCAATCGAGCGCTGGCCCGGCAAGCTCCCCAGTATAAGAATGCGGGCATCAGGACCCGCAATAGGCGGGAAACCTTCGCTTGGTTTCGATGCGGCCGCTATCGCTGCCATTTGAGAATGCGCCGCGCGAGCATCTCCATGTCCCCCGCATGGCGGTTACGCATCACCGGGTCGTCGGCGGTAATATTCATCGCGCGTACGGTCTTGCGAACCAGCTGGCTTTTTTCGTCAAAATCGAAATCAATAATATTCAGGCAACACATCGACTGATCGAGCAGGCCGAACGCCTCCAGGCCAACGCCGGTGGCCCAGCCGAGCACCGCAGCATTGGTTCCGCCGTGAGCGAAGACAGCCAGGTTGTGCCACGATTGATCGGCCAGCAGAGACTCCATCGCCGTGCTGATGCGCATATAAAAATCGTGATAGCGCTCTCCCCGCAGAAACCTCGCATCCTCTTGCGTTGCCCGCCAGTGAGAAAACGCGATGTCGGCATAAATGTCGTTTCCGCCCGCCGTTTCTCCCTTCAACGGCCGGATTTCCTCGAGTTCCGCGAATACCCCAAGCTCGACGTCACGATCGCCAAGGATCAGCTGGCCGGTCTGCTGCGTTCGCGGGAGCCCGGTGCACAGCGCTTTGTCAATATGGATGCCGGCAAACAGTTCGGCCATGCCTGCTGCCTGCGCTCTACCTCGCGCATTGAGATCCACCGAATCCGGGTCGGCCACCCAGTCTCCGTTATCATCGATATAGTCTACGGCGCCGTGCCGAAACAGGTACAAGCGGCGGCGGCGAGCGCCGTCGATTGCGACCCGGCGATTCTTGTCACGATCGATATCCGACACGGCCGCCCCGCTAATAGCCACGTTCGGGGTCCACAACATTGAGCAGCCGCTCTCCCGCTGCAAATCGCCTCAGGTTTTCTTTGAGCAAGACGAAATGTCGCTCTCGCTCGCCGCCGCGGGCTGCAACGTGAGGAGTTATGATGACATTGTCCAGTTGCCACAACGCATGATCTGCCGGCAGAGGTTCCGGATCGGTCACATCGAGGCCGGCTCCGCCGATCTGTCCATTTTGAATCGCATCGGTCAACGCATCCGTATCCACCGTCCCGCCACGACCTACATTTACGAACAGTGCGCCCTTCTTGGTGGCCGCAAAAAACCCGGAATCGAGCAGATTTCGGGTAGCGTCAGTCAGCGGCAGCGCATTCACAATGACGTCCGCCTGTCCCACGAGATCAAGGAGCTCGTCGGATAAACCAACATAGTCTACGAAAGACGGGCCCTCCCGGCTGCTGTTTCGGGTTCCGATCACACGCATGCCCAGGGCCGCGCCACGTTGCGCAGCCTCGGTGCCGATCCCCCCCAAACCGATGACCAGCATTGTTTTTCCTGAAACCGGGAACATCGCGCCCGAAGCCTCCGAACTCCTCATCCAGATCCCGTGTTTCATGCCTTTCGCATACTCGGGCAGCCGCCGCGCGAGGGCCAGCACCATGGCAACCGCATGCTCGCCGATTACCGGCGCCGACATCTTTTGCATATTCGTCAGCACGACCCGGCCGCTGGCTATAGCCGGAACATCAACGCAATGTTCGGCTCCGGACGAAAATATCTGAACCCAGACGACGCTTTTCGCGGCCGCCAACACTCGTTCGCTGCACGAGCCGATGATGGCATCCGCATCGGCCGCCATCGCAATCGCTTCTGCCTCCGAGGTGGCGACCACGAATTCGGCATCAGGCAGGAGCGGCCTGAGTGCATCGACCTCATCGCCCAGCCGTGAGATCATCAGTTTTCGGGCCCCGTTCCAGTGCGGCAGGTCGCGCACGGCTATCGGGCCTTCGACGATCCTGGCATCGCGCACGAGATCATCAATCGAGATCTCCGCCAGCGATGATACGGCGAGCAGCAGAAATGCCGTCACGGCTGCCATTGCCAGGCCAGCTTTTTTCATCGGTATCCTCTTGGCAATTAACATTGCACAACCCCTTGTATATGCTACCACTTACTTTTCTGAGGTGAGAAATACAAACGGGGACGGGCATGCATACGATAGCCACAGACAAGGACTGGGTCGATTCACGCCGCGAGCTGCTGGACGCGGAAAAGGCGTTTCAGGCCGCTCGTGACGAACTGGCCGCAAAACGTCGGGCATTGCCCTGGCGAACGATCAGGATCGACTACGTCTTCGAGGGCGAAAGTGGCCGACGCTCGCTGAACGACTTGTTTGGCGAGCAATCGCAGTTGGTCATCTACCATTTCATGTATCACCCGGATTGGGATGAAGGCTGCAAGTCCTGCTCATTCTGGGCAGACAGTTATGACGGAATGATTCCGCATCTCAAGGCGAGAGATGTCGCCTTCGCGGTAATCTCGCGCGGTCCGCTGGACAAGCTGCTGGCGTATCGCAAACGGATGGGTTGGACCTTTCCGTGGCTGTCGTCGGCGGAGAATTCGTTTAATTTCGATTTTTGGGTGTCATTCAGCCCCGAACAAATCGAATCAGGCAGTGCTTGCTATAACTATCGCGACGATGCCGCCGTTGGCACCGAGATGCCGGGTCTCAGCGTTTTCGCGAAAGACGAGAACGAAGACATATTCCACACGTATTCGACGTATGCGCGCGGCCTCGACAACCTGAACCCGGTTTACCAGGTCCTCGACCTTGTGCCCAAAGGTCGGAACGAAAAAGGCCTGCCCTACCCAATGGACTGGGTCAGACGACACGATGAATACTGAGAGCTAGGAAGTTTCCAGACCTGGCGCCGTCTACGCCGGGAAGAAATCGATTGGCTTCGTGGTCGTAATTGCTTCGACGTCTTTGGCCTCGAAACGGAAGAGCTTCACGCGCTGCACAAGTTTGCGCTCGAGATCGGGGTCGCCGAGCTCGCTGGAGACGATCTCACACATCGTGACCTGTCCGTCGGGCGCGATCGTCAGCCTTAGAACAAGCTTCCCTTCAAGAGACGGGTCCATGCGTAGCGCCCGATTGTACAAGGCAAAGATCGCTCCCTTGTTCTTGTCAAAAACGAGTTCGATTTCCTCGCGAGAGCGCGAAGCCTTACCGCTCGAACCTGAGCGCGTAGCAGAGCCGCCGCCGCTGCCGATTCCGGCGACGGGGCTCGTGACTTTGGTCGTTGAGCGTCCCGCAATGCCGGAACCGCCGGTATTGCGACTCATGCTTGCCGTATTGATACCGCGCGACGCGGCGCCCGCCTTGGATGTGATCATCGAGCGTTCATTACGCACCGCCTCGCCCACCGATGCTGTCAGCGGACGGTCGTCGGCAATCTGTTCCACGAGGTCCCTGTCGACCAGGTCCGCAAGATCCTCGGCGAACGGCATCAATGCAGCCTGAGCCTGCTCACGGGCAACCTCCTCACGATCGGGCTCCGGTGCTGGTTCGGGCTCGGGCTCGGGCTCCGGTTCGGCCTCAACAACCTTTTCGGGTTCGGCCTCGTCGGGCTCCGGCTCGGGCTCCGGTTCCTCCTCCTGCGGCGGCGGTGGCGGTGGCGGCAGTGGTTTCTCCTCGAGCAGCAGCTGAGCAATGCGCGGCGGGATCTCCTCGATATCGTAGGGATCCGGTTCGGGAACAGGAATAAATGGCCACACCACTCCAAGTACGGCACAGATCAGGAATATGATGCCGAGCAGACGCCGGAACTTGCGCTCCTGACTCCGACCAGTCGTCCACGGCAGCTCATACTCTCTGTAAAACGGCAAATCCAATTGCGCGACTCCTGTCCGTCGTCCTGGCGCCCTAGCGCGCCGCCTGAATGTTGTCCAGCTTGTCTGAACTCTTCTGCAGCACCGCTAGCGAAATTCGTCCGTAATCCGATTGTGTGCAGGTCGCCATTACTTTCTTCAACAAACGGTAAGGGATGTCCTTGTCGCCCATGATGGTGACTTCCCGACCAGCAATATCTGTTTTCGTAGCGCGGCGAAGCACTCGATCGTTCTGCGACAAGAGCGCCTCGCGCAGTGCCGGTATGTTGTTGCCTTTCGTCGCCATGACGTCCGCGACCCTTGCAACCGGCGTACCCTGCACGATGATGTCGAACTCCCCAATCAGGATGACGACCGTCTCGTTGGCCTTGTCTTCGGCTATCGATTCCGGCAGTTGCAGGTCCTTGGTGTTCGGCAGCGTTTGCACGTCTGACGAGTTGACGAGCAGGAAAAAGACCAGGATCGTAAATATGTCCATCAGCGAAACGAGATTCAGGGCACCGGCGCCTTTATGGCGTTTGTGGTGCTTCTCCATGCGTTTCGCGCGGGCTGACTTGACCATTGCCTATCCACCCCCGGTCATGACCGGCGCATCACCGATCGATATGTCGGGGAAAAGATCGGAGCGAACGACTGCCTGATCCTCGATCGCCTCCGCCACTCGCACCGCGTCCATTACCTGCACCAGCGTGTCATAGGCAATATCCTGCTCGAGCAGGATCGATGCATCCGATTTCTTTGGGTACCTCTTCTTGAGCTCTGACAGCTTGGTTCTCAGCGCGTCGTAGTCGTAACCGTCGCTGCTGTTCGGATAGACACCGAGCAAACCCTGGTTACGATCGCCAACTTCGATTTTGTCCTTGCGTACGATGACTTCCAGTTGAAAGACCTGTTCCTGCGGGTCCACGGGCTCGTTAGAGGAGCCTGGCAGATTCAATTCGAGAATCGCCAATCGCGAGAACACCGCGGTTATCAGCAGGAACGGAACCAGAATCACCATCAGATTCATGAATGCCGTGATGTTGAGTTCAGCCGTATCATTCCGATGATGACGGCCGCCTCTTCTGCGGCTGCGGATCATGCCCTACGCTCCGGTTGTCTTCAGTTGACGTTCGGTCACGGCATTGAGGAACTTGACGCTCGCCATCTCGAGGCTATCGACGAGACCGTTTGTCTTCGTCTGCAGTAGCGCGTGCACGAGCAGCAAAGGAATGGCGGCCATCAGGCCGAACGCCGTCGTATTCATCGCAACCGAGATACTGGCCGAGAGCATGTCTGCCTTGTCTGCCGGATTTGCATTCGATACGGCGGTAAAGGCATTGATCAGGCCGATAATCGTTCCCAGGAGACCGAGAAGCGTCGCCACGTTAGCCAGCGTCGCAATGTAGTGCGTGCGCTTTTCCAGCCTGGGCAAGACTTCCATCAGGCTTTCTTCCATCGCCTTTTCGATATCGTCACGACGGCGCGCCGACTTAACGCGGTATAAGCCGTAGGTAAGAATCGAGCCGATGGCGGCCTTCGATTTCGAAGTAAGCGCAGCTGCTTCCTGGAAGTTGCCGGCCTTGAGAAAAGGCACGATCTTCTTCCACAAAGCACGATTGCTGGCGCCCGACATGGTCAGGTACATCCAGCGCTCGATCGCAATCGCAGCGCCGAATGCAAATACAAACAGGATCGGGTACATGAATGGACCGCCATCCTGAAAAAACCGCACGATAGTGCTCATTTGTCTGCTCCTCTTAAAACAGAATTTTGGCGGCCAGGGCCGCAATTTCACAAAAATCGCGGCTTGGAGCCGCTCCTACTCTTCTTCATCGCCGTACAGATCGCCGTAGTAATCGACCTGCCGAACAAACTCTTCCCTGTCGATCGGTGCAAGGACCTCATCGAGCAATGTATTGACCGGCCTGCCCATCAAATCTCCGGGATCTGATTTCTTCCACGGAACGATGTACAGCACCTTCGGTAATTCCTGGTTACCAGTGATTTCGGTACGTCCGAGCTCGATCGAGTCCATCACCCGGCTTCCCGTCGTACTTCGCGTGATGTCCTCCGTCTCGCGAGCCGCCTCCATTTCCACCGACGAGGTGTCCACCGCCGGCAACAACTCGTCGTCCTGGTCCACCGGCTCCTGAGCGAAAGCGGCGAACGCTGTGAAAAGCACGGCGAGCATGAATCCGGTGCCGAATACCCTGGTTTTGCCAGTTTCCGTGTCCATCAATCCGCCACGTTTGCCGTTCGCTGGTTCGCCGCCACGCGGCGTCTCAGATCCGCAATCCACTTTTCAACCTGCTTGTCTTCACCGACAAGGGCCTGGTAAGTCTCGAAATGCTGCAGCGCCACATCCAGGCGCTGCAGGTAAAGCTCATTCAAAATGCCGAGGTTGTAGTGTGCCAAGGCGTAGTCGGGCTTGACTGTGACGGCCTTCAAATAAGCGGCTTCTGCCTCGAGAAAATTGCCGTTTCTGCGAAGCAGCATACCCAGCTGGTTCAAAGCGGCCGAATGATCGGGGTTTATCGCCAAAGCAGCGTCCAGCGCAGACCTTGCGGCCGCGTTATTCGCGTTATTGGCATGGATGATAGCCAGGTTGACGTGGGCACCCGGGTAATCCGGAAACTGCAGCAGGAACTCCTTGAATCGTAACTCGGCGTCGACGTAGTCGCCGGCCGCCATGGCCGAAACGGCCTGTTCGTAGAGTGTCCGGACCTGTGGTGGGACGGCCAGTTCCGCATCAGGGCCGTCCGCAGCGCCGCCCTGCCCGGGCAGCGACCTCGATTGCGGGGCTTGCGCCGAACCACCGCTCGCACAGCCTGCAAGCACCAGCAGCGCCAATGCGACGATCGGCACCCGCGAGGAATCAATAAAGTGCCGTGACAACATCTTCGCTGCGCTCCTGTTTGGCGTATCGCGCCGGCATCAGGCCGGCCAGTCGTTCGAAACTCCTCTGCACCCATTCGTCGTAAACACCGTCCGAAGCCCTGTCAGCATTCGCCTTGTACAGGTCGATCGCTTTTTCCTCGAACGGAAAGGCCTGCTCTTCAAGGAGTAATTCGTATTGCTCGAGCGCGTCGGCGTCGAGGTCGCCCGGCCTGTCAGACTCCAGCAGAGCGGAACTGAATTGCTCATACACTTCGCCGAGGCGAAACGTCGCCGCCGTGGTTACTTCTGCAATTCCGTAGTCGGCGGCGCCGGTGTAAGCGGCAATAACCTCTTCCATGAGTGATTTCTTGAGCTTGAGACTACTGGCGAGCGGCTGCGTCAGTTTGACGACCGCGAAACGCTCGCGCACCGGGCCTGCCAGCTCCAGGGAGGCGGTTGCCGCCAGGAAGCGGGTGCGGTCGGTTCGCTGCGCGCCGGCCGTCGCGTCAACCTGGACGAGTTCATTTAGCCTTGCCAGGCGTTCCTGTTCGTTGCCCGTCTGCCGCGCTATTTCGAGCAGGCGATAGCGGGCCTCGACTGACTCTGCGAGCGGATTCGGATACCGAAGAACGATGTCGTTGAGTACTCTCTGCTCGCTGGAAATCGTGCCGGACTGCTTGTAAAGGTCGGACGCTTTCCAGAGCGCCTCGCGCCGGACGTCATCGCCGCTCGAATCAGCACGGGAAATACGCTCAAATTCGGCGGCAGCCTGGTCCGACTGGCCCGACTCGAGATAAGTGACGGCCAGTTTCTGCGCAACATCGTCAGCATATTCGCTGTCCGGATAATCGCTGCGGAATTTTTCGAGCACGCCGGACGCACGATCCCAGGCCTGCAAATTGATCAGGGCCGCCGCCGCGTCGTATTCAGCTGTGGCGCGAATAGCCGAATCCGGAACCACATGTCCGAGCCGGGTAAAGTGCGTGACGGCCGTCTCGAGATCACCAGCATCACGTGCTTTTTCGCCTTGCTTGTAGATCGACGAGGCGATACGATCTTTGATCTCTTGCCCGACAGCTGCATCATCGGCCGGCGTGAAGCTCTGCAAACTGTAGTACGCCGCTTCAGCCTCTGTGAAATTCTGAAGATCAAACTGCGAGTGGGCAATGACCGTCCAGGCTGTGCGCGCAAGCGCGGGCTCGACCGGCGGCTGCTTCGCCACCACCGCCTGGCCTACGGCAATTGCGAGGTCAAACTGATCCTGCGCAAACAGATCTTCAGCAACGGTCGTTAATACGGCGCCTGATTCGGGGTGTTGAGGATAGGTGTCGGCAAATTTCAGACCGCTGTCGAGATACTTCTTGTGCCACGCGTCTTTGGCCGTGCCAACCAGCGATTTTTCGTGCTCCCGATAAGAGAGAATCGCTGCATACCCGGCTTCGGCTGATTTCGCATGATCAATGTAGCCGTATGCGGTGCGCTCGTACTCGGCTGTCGCCGCCGCGAAATCTTCGCTCTCAAACAGAATTTCAGCAAGCAGGAAATTGGTGTTGGCGCTGTCCGGTTCACCGGGGAAATATGCCAGGTATTTGCGGTACCAGTTGGCGGCCTCCTGGTAGTCGCTTTTTTTGCCGTCACGCTGCGCCTCGGCATGATAATACTGCGCAAGATCATTGAGGTTGCTCTTCAGATACGCCGCAACCGCCTCATTCTCTTCAGGCGGATTGCGAACCCAGAACTCACCGTCCATGCCGTAACGCTCGACAAAACCCTTCTTGCCTTCAAGCACCAGACTCGGAAATCCGCCCTGCTTGTACGCTTCGATTACTTCGACCTGCAGTATGGGCGCCTTCGGGTGATAGGGGTCCTGCTCGACGAACGCTTCATAAGTTTCCGCCGCATCGACATAGCGTTCTTTCTCCAGGTACAGGTCGCCCAGGTTACTGTAGATTACGTGGCTGTATGCAGGATTCTGGCGTGCACGAAGAAATGCGTCGATGCTGTCAGCGCCTTCCATGTAAGAAAAGCTGATGCTCAGGACGCGGAAAGTATCTTCCACCAGCTCGCGTTCGGCGCGCGTCAAACTTCCGAGACGCTCCTCACCTTCGCCAATATCGACGTCTTTGATCTTGCGATCCAGCAATTCAAAAAACGGCTCAAGGCTGTCCTCGTGCCACGCCAACTTGAACTGGGACCAGCCGAGTTTGTATAGGGATTGCTCGAAGAAACGCGAGTCTTCGCCGTGTTTTCTGACCTGCTGATAGGCCGCCTCCGCATCGTTGTACTGCTTGCCAAGAAAGAGCATCTCACCGCGACGGAACTGCACTTCGTCGATAAGCGCAGTATCCGGGAAATCCCTGACCAGTTCATTCAGTACATCCAGTGCCTCGTCTGTGCGCCCGCCAATTTCGTAAGCGCGAGCCAACTGGTACAGAACGGTGTCGTTGCGGCGGTAGTCGGGATAGGCCTCGAGCAGCTGTTGATAAAGCCCTACAGCATTGTCGTAGCTCATTGAATCCAGGGATTCGATGTTGTCTGCCAGCTGGTCGGCCTCGGTCGCCTCGAGTTCGAGGTCGCCAAGACGACGCATGGCCTCGGCACGAAGCTCCGGATCATCCGAAACGAGATCGAGAAACACCCGATAATTGTCGCGCGCGAGATCGGAGCTATCGAGGATGATCTTGCCGGGGCGGACTTTTACGGTCTTTGTCTCGAGGCTTTTTATGGTGTCTTTTTTCTTCACGCCCGCATTGGCGGACGGCGCCATGAGCGCCAACGCGAGCAGTATGAGCACAACATGATGATGTATCTTCATTGCGACGCATCCCCGACCGTCGCCGCAATGTCGTAGATAGCGGCCAGGGCGAAGCGCGCCTGCACGGTGTAAATGTCGAGCCTCTGTTTTTGCGCCTGAAGCTCGCCGACCGCGATGGATTGCAGGAATGCACGCTGCTTCGAGAGTGCGTCTTCCACTCGCATTTTTGTGCCTTCAATTCGCGGCGCCAGACTATAGACGCGGTTGCTGAGCTCATCGAACCTCAGTGGTTCGAGCCGCATCGTCTGGTCAATTTGACGTCGGGAACGCTGCGTCGCCACGAGCGCTTCACCAGTCTGGTGAACGTTGCGGCGAATACGCCAAAGACGGTCGCCGAAGTCGCGTTCGAGGTTCCACTGCAGCACGCCTTTCAACAGGCTGATCTTATCGCCTACTTCGTCAGCTTCCGGAATATCGGCGGTCAATACCGGCGTGCGTTCGAGACTCGTAATCTCGCCCCACATGTCGAATTCGGATCGGCTCGCCAGCGCCAGCCAGTCGCGGCTCTCTTCGATGTTGTTCAACGTCGAATCGAATTCGAGCTTGCGGCTCACCATGTCGTCGAGATCTGCGCGCGCCAGAGCATCCTGAACACGCGGCAGACGAATCGCATAGGCCTCCTTGCGGGTCTCGAGCATGTTGCCGTATACAGCGACATTCATCTGCCACTCATCGAGATTTCGATGCAGATAGCTCAGGTCCCTATAGTTCTTGAGGCCCTCCTGGAACTCGTGTGTCGCCAGCAGGTGAAACAGGTACCTGGCCTCCAGGCCCTCGGGCAATTCCTCGAGGTGCCAATACCAGCCGGCGCTGTCGAGCGGATCGTCGTTGACGAAATTGTCGAAGAACAGGCCCGACTCGATGTGCTGAATCGTCCGGTCCAGGCGATTCATCTCTTCATAAAACGCTTCTATCGCATTCAGATAATGGTCCGCGGCCTGGCTGATGGATTCGAGTTTTGCCATGGCATAGGGTATCGCCAGCATGGATTCCTGCACCGCTGAATCGAGCAGGTTGCGGCTACGCAGCTCCATCCACGGCACCAGGGCGCGCTGATAGTCGTCCATTTCAGCGTCGGCCCAGCCAACGCCCAGCAGCGCCTTGTTGGAAAAAGGACCTTCGAGTCGAACACGCTGCAACGGTGCTTTCGCGGCTCGTGCCTGACCGTCCTGCAGCAGTGCATAACCCAACGCGAGGTTCGCTTTGTCACGCAGCGACGTAAGTTCGTCGTTGTAAGGGTCCAGGTTACCGAGGTCATCCAGCAGTCGTGCTGCTTCGTCAACGCGACCCTGGCGGACCAGTGCCACGCCGAGATTGAACTTGGCATAGCTTGCCCACTCGGTTCTGCCTTTCCAGTTCTGTAACCTGGCGATCGCGGCATCGTAGTCGCCGGCCGCGATCAGAATCTGTGCCTCGAGCATCAGTGCTTCGCGCTGTAGATTCTCCGGAAGCTCCCGTTCGATGTAGCTTAGCGCTTCTCGAGACTTGTCGATGTACCCGCGCTGGTACCAAATTTTTGCCAGGAAGAACCAGGTTCGATCGCGAATTTCCGGGGCAACGTTGTCGGCCAGCAGGCGCTCGAAAATATCGGCCGCCTCGAGGTGATGGCCGTAGGAAAGATACATGCCACCGAGCAGCAGCTCGGCTTCATTGGCATGATCATCGAGCTGCTGATTTTCCCTCGCCGCGAGCAGGCGAACGATCGCGGGGAAATAGTCTTCCTGGTAGAAGTAGAAAAGGACCTCGCCATAATGCGGGTCCTTTACCACGATCGGGTCACGACCGTCGGCGGCTGCCTGAACGGCCTGCGTCGCCGCTTGCAGCGCCAGCAGGAGATATAGGCACCTAAGTAGTAAGCGACCTGAAGGCAAAGATCACTCCCATTCCTTGATGACAAATTCCGGCTGCTGCTTCTTGACGCGGTCGGTGATTTCCAGTTCGAGATATTTGGCACCGATACCTTTTTCAAAGTTCAGGGTTGCGCCGCGACGATAGTCGCGAACGTGAGGGCCTTTCCCTGTGAAAACCGCGATCAGTTCATGATCGCCGGTTTTCAGGTTCGCCATATGCACACGATGCACGCCGCCGCGAATCAACGCATCCGTCTCCCGCGCCGTGTACAGATAGTTGGCAACTTCCTTACCGTCAATCTTGATGTTGATGGAGTCGAGCTCAAAATATTCGCCGACGTCCATGGAAACGAAGAATGCAACCTGCGAGTTTGCAGGAAACAACAGTTCTTCCTCCAGAAGGAACAGGTCCCGGTTAAGGTCCAGAACCTCCTTTTTCAACGTCTGCACGTCCTGGTCAAGACTGCGAAACCGCTCGCGCGATTCTGACTTAGCGGCCTGCACACTCATTGCGTCGGCCATTGCCGTATCGGCATTCAACGGAGCTATGTCTTCCTGTGCTACCACAGAGATGCTGAACAAGAGCATTGCGATTGCCGCCAGGCTGATAAGTGTCTTGGTCACAGCGTTACTCTCTTAACAATGAGCGAATCTGATCCAGGTATTTCTGTTCGTACCCGGGCTTGTAGCCATGGTGCACGTGGCGGACATTTCCCTCTCGATCAATGAGGACCGTCACGGGCATGGCTTCTACCTCGTACAGTTCGCTGACTTCCTTGCGCGAGTCGAACAGCACCGGAAAGCTCACCCCGAGCTCATCAATCATCTTCATTGCGCGCCTGGAGTCATCGTCGATATTGACGCCGAGCAGATTGAATCCCACGCGCTGGTAGCGCGCATACAGTTCGTCGAGTAATGGCATCTCCTGGCGACAAGGGCCGCACCAGGTCGCCCAGAAGTTGATCATCACAACGTCGCCGCGGTATTCCGAAAGCCGGAGGTTTTCACCCGATGAGCTCTTGAGCGCGAAATCGGGCGCCTGCTGTCCTTCGAGGCCCGACGACGCGAGGATGCTTGTTGCAAAGACGCAAGCCAAAAGAGCAACCATCGAGTTTCTGATATTCATTCGTCTCTTCCTTCTTCTACGAGCCCGGTTCCATCCGCTGTATAACGTGCCCGGCCACACCTCGGCAATCGTGAATGGTGACAGTCGACGCGGTTCCGGGCCGTGATAATCGTCACAAATGCCCGTATTTCCTAGACATAATGACGGGCGGTGCTGGCGGACAGGCAGGCCGCACGGGCGTCCGGGATTACGTTAAATGGTTGCCGGCGCCTCATTCATTCGCCCGGCGTCATCATACAATGATAGGCGTATGAAACTGAATTTGAAGCGAAAATACGTCGCCTTTCAGCGACATTCGTCGGATTTCTTAGCTAGTCGAAATCTTCCGCGGTCGGCTGTTGCAGCCCGTCGGAATAATAAACCCGGCTTTCGGAATCAATAACGATACTGTCGTAGTCAGGCAACGTGGCGATAAGCGTAAGCCCGTCTTTGACACCCATGACGAAGACCGACGTCGACAAGGCGTCGGTAATGACCGCATCCGGGCCAATTACCGTTGCGCTTTGAACGCCACTTGCCGGTTGACCCGTTCGCGGCTGGATGATGTGATGATAACGGATCCCATCTTCGTCGAAATAGCGCTCATAGTCACCCGATGTCGAGATGGCCTCGTCCACCAACGGTACCGAAATGGCCACCTGGCCATCGTTCCTGGGGTCCCGAATGCCTACCATCCACGGTCGACCGCGCCGATCGCCGAGCAGCCGTGAATCACCGCCTGCCGTGACGATCGCATTTTCCACGCCGTGGCGACGTAGAATATCGACGCCTCGCTCGACGACGTAACCTTTCGCAATACCGCCAAGATTGATTCTTACACCTTGCTGGGCGAACGCGATTGTCCCCGCTGCTTTGTCGAGCTCGACGAAACGGTAGTCTATATTCCCCCGCTCCGACTCGACCGTCATGGAGTCGGGTCGGCGTCGCGACCGGAAATCGTAGTGCTGGCCGACGCTGTCGTACGTTATATCGAATGCGCCGAGTGTCAGAATCGAGATGTCGAGGGATCGCTGAATGAGCTGCGACAGCTCTTCCCCTACCTGCACCGGGGTGTTCGCCGCCAGGCGATTGATTCTCGAGATTTCGCTGTCATCCTTGTAGGTACTCATAAGGCGATCGATGCGGGCCGCTTCGTCGAAAACAGCAGCCAGCGCCTGCTCGCCCACTTGAGGGTCTTCGCTCCAAAGAAAAACGCTGACCTCGGTCCCCATCATGTCGCGAGTCTCACCGAGCCAGCCCGCCAGCACCGGAGGGCCCGGCAGTATCAGCACGAGCATCGCTAGTTTTAGCCCAAGCCGGGAGTTATGCTTGGTGTGTTGAATCCCTAGTAAGGAGCCGGACAGTGACTTCATTCCTGATTTTCCTGGGCGTAATTGCCGCGATAGTGATATGGGCGATCGGTATTTACAACCGACTCATCAACGAGCGCAATCGCGTCAGGAACGCATTCGCACAGATCGACGTACAGCTGACCCGGCGACACGACCTGATTCCTAACCTCGTCGAAGCGGTCAAAGGCTACATCAAACACGAGCGTGAAACCCTCGAGGCCGTCGTAAATGCTCGCAATACTGCCGTTTCCAGCCTTGACGCCGCGAAAGCCGACCCGGCTAACGCAGAAGCTATCAAGAAGCTCGGCGCTTCCGAAGGCGCCCTGGGCAGCGCGCTCGGCCGCCTCTTTGCATTGGCTGAAGCTTATCCTGATCTCAAGGCGAATCAAAATATGATGCAATTCCAGGAAGAGCTCGCCAGCACTGAAAACAAGGTGGCTTTTTCACGCCAGGCGTTCAATGACGCCGTCCTCGGCTACAACAACACGGCTCAGAACTTCCCAAACAACATGATCGCCAATACGTTCGATTTTAAGCTTGCGAGCTTCCTTGAAATCGAAGCAGAAGAGAAGCGCGAAGTACCGGACGTCTCGTTTACCTAGACTTCGAGTGAACTTCTTCGACGCGCAGGACCGTGCACGCAGGGCGTCGCGACGCCTGGTGGGCGCCTATATCGTCGTCACAATTATTATCGTGCTCGGCGTTACCTCGATTGTCGGCTTTGTACTGTACAGCTACTCGTCGACGGGTTACGACATGACGCGCGGCGCTTTCGACGTCGAACAGTCGCCGATTCTAACGGGCAATTACGAAGATCTGGGCGATTTCGTCGCTCGAAACGCGCCGATACTGGGCGTTGCCGCATTGTTGACGACGTTATTCATTCTAGGTGCCAGCCTGGTCAAGACATCGCTGCTGTCCTCCGGTGGCGGAAAGGTGGCGGCCGACATGGGTGGCACCCTGGTGCCGGCCGACGTCCAGGATCCGCTACGACGTCGCTTGCGAAACGTAGTTGAAGAGATGGCGATCGCGTCCGGCGTGCCGGTCCCGGAAATCTATGTACTCGAAGAAGAAAATAGTATTAACGCATTCGCTGCCGGGTTCACACCCAGCGATGCTGCTGTCGCGGTAACGCGCGGCACGCTCGAGTTGCTCGATCGGAACGAACTGCAAGGTGTGATTGCTCACGAGTTCAGCCACATTCTCAATGGCGACATGCGCTTGAACATTCGTCTGATGGGCATTCTCTATGGAATCCTGATTCTCGGACTGATCGGCCGGATGATAGTTCGCGGTGGCCATCACCGAAGCATTATTTCGAGTCGCCGTGATCGCGGCGCACCGGTCATTCTCGTCATCGGTCTGGGACTGGCCGTTCTTGGCAGCATCGGTGTTTTTTTTGCGCGTGTCATAAAAGCCAGTGTATCGCGACAGCGCGAGTACCTTGCTGATGCGTCCGCGGTACAATTTACGCGACAAAAAGACGGCATTGCGAACGCACTCAAAAAGATTGGCGGCTACAGTGAGGGCTCACTGATCAAGTCGACAGATCCTGAAGAAGTCAGCCATATGCTATTCGGAACCGGAGCCAAGTTCTTTGGTTTATATGCGACGCATCCACCGTTAGTCCAACGCATTCAGGCGCTGGATCCAAATTTTAAACCGGCAGATTTTCCACGCGTTGATCCCCGTCGTCACCGATCGGTGGGTTACCCGGATGCGATACACAGCGGGCTTGCCGGTGATATCACAACGGCGCTCGCGGACGGAGGCGAGGCTGTATTGGCCGACTCGATCGCCGAAACTGTAGGCGATCCCGAAAGCGAGCACATCGAATATGCCCAGCAGCTCCGGCAGTCTGTTCCCGAGTCCTTGTATCGAGCGGCTCATTCGCAGGATTTTGCGTACCTTCTGACTGTCGCGCTAATCCTGGACCGCAGCGGCAAGACGCTGGACCGTCAGCTGTCGCTGGCAAAAGAGCAGCTCGGCACCGAGCGCGCGCGACTGCTGCAGCGTTACTACGAAGAACTCGCCCAGACCGGAGCTGAGTATCGTCTGCCGCTTCTTGCGATCGCCTTCCCGGCGCTCAAGCTACGGCCGACCCAGGAGCTTGGATACCTGGCATCGCTGGCCAGGCGCATGATCGAAATCGATGGCGAGATCGATTTCTATGAGTATTGTTTCTACCGAATACTGACGAGCAACCTGGGTCTTGCCATCGATCCGTCCGGGCGCCGAACGGCGACGCGCTCGCGCAAGAAGGAACTTCGCATGGCGGCCGTCGACCTGCTGCGAATACTGGCGAACTATGGCCACGAGTCGCACGAGCAAAGCGACGCGGCCTTTCGGGCCGGTTGCGCGGTGCTCGGTGACTGGGCACGGGACCATGAATATCAGTCCGATCAAAGTTTTACGGTCGCGGCACTCGACCACAGCCTGGACGTTTTGCTTGGCTTGAACAGCAAGGGCAACGAGACGCTGCTGCGCGCCATAAGCGCAACGGCGGCGCACGACGCGCGACTGTCGATCGGGGAGGCGGAACTCATCCGGGCCGTTTGCGCGACACTGGACTATCCGTTGCCGCCAATCCTAGTACACCGGTCTCCTGGCAAGTAACCAGCCAACGATGCGCGTACTTTGCGGATGGTTTTTGGCGTAGTATGGAACTCATGAGCGATTTTCCTGTCGGACATGACCATGAATAGCCCACGCCTCCTTGCCATGCTGTCACTGCTGGCACTGATCATCACATCGACAAGCTACGCTGCGACACGCGAAGAAAAAAGAGTCGCCGACGCCGCTGATGTCCTTGATCAGCTGCTGCGGATCCCTGAAAAGACGATTCCACCTAACCTGCTTTCGCATGCCTACGCCGTTGCGGTCATACCCAATGTTGTCAAGGCGGCCTTCGGTCTTGGTGCGCGCCGCGGCAAGGGCATTCTCGTCGTGCGCCAGGACGATAGTTCGTGGAGTAACCCGGCCTTTATTACGCTGACGGGCGGAAGCTTCGGTTGGCAAATCGGGGCCCAATCCACGGACATCATTCTGGTTTTCAAGACACGTAAAGGCGTCGACGGCATCGCGAGCGGCAAGTTGACGCTGGGTGCCGACGCATCCGTCGCAGCGGGCCCGGTGGGCCGACATACGGCCATCGCTACTGATATCATGTTCAAGGCTGAAGTCGTATCGTATTCTCGCAGCCGGGGCCTGTTCGCCGGAGTCGCGCTCGAGGGCGCAGGCGTTTCGATGGACCGCAAGGCAAATGCCGCGTTCTACAGTTCAAGCAGCATGACCCCTGAGAAAATATTCGTCAGCTCGCCGAACATCGCGCCAAATGTCGCGAATACGTTCGTGCAGATTCTGACCGCCCAAACCAGCCGACTGCCAACGTCGCCCGGCATGCAGGCCGGTACGACACCGGCTGACGAAGAAAGCTCCAGCGTGCGAACTTTCGGCCTGCCCGAAACGGGCGAGCCGGAGATCGACGAAACAGAATACGACCCAAACTACTAGGCACCTGAGCGACTAGACCGTTGAATGATCTGATTGCCAGGGTCCAGCAACTCGCAGAGTTGATTGGTCCGAACGTCTATCTGCAGGCTGCGATCATCGCGGCCGTTTTCATCATTGTCGGCAAAATCGCTGACTGGATAATCTCCCGAATAATCGGCCGGATTGCCAACCGATCCTCAAGCAACTTCGATGATGAGTTGGTCGGTTTGATTCACCAGCCCGTGTTCCTGTCCTTCGTTCTGCTTGGCTTCGGACTTGCGACCCGCCGTCTCGGGTTGCCCGAGGCACCGACGTTTGTAACGCTCGGTATTCTCAAGACCATCGCAATATTCGTCTGGTACAGCACGCTGAATAGCCTGCTGGTTCTGTTTGTGAAGACTTTTAGTCGAACTCATGACAGCAAGATCGTGCAGACCGGCATGCTGTCTTTGCTGCAGAACGTGATGAAGATAATTCTGGTCGCATTGACCGGTTACTTCCTCTTCCTGGCGTGGAACATCAACGTAACCGCATGGCTCGCGTCGGCTGGCATCGTGGGACTGGCGCTCAGCTTTGCCGCCAAAGATACGCTTTCAAATCTTTTCGCCGGCGTTTCCATCATCATGGACGCACCGTACAAGACCGGGGACTTCATAATCCTGGAGACGGGCGAACGCGGCATTGTCACAAACATCGGACTACGAAGCACACGAATATTGACGCGCGATGACGTAGAAATCACGGTTCCGAACGGAATAATCGGTAACGGCAAGATTATTAATGAAGCCGGCGGCCCTTCCGAGCAACACAGAATTCGTGTTGCCATTGGTGTCGCGTACGGCAGCGACATTGATCAGGTTATCGAAGTTCTGCAATCAGTCGCAAAGGATAATGCGGACATTGTTGCTGATCCGGAACCGCGCGTTCGATTTCGCGCGTTTGGCGATTCGAGCCTCAATTTTGAATTGCTTGGTTGGATCGCGCGGCCAGTCGACCGTGGTCGTGTCATCCATGAGCTGAATTGCGCTGTTTATAAGGCGCTAGACGAAAACAATATCGTTATTCCGTTTCCACAGCGGGACCTTCATGTGCGGACGATGCCGCCGGCAGAAAGCTAGTCCTCGACCTCTTCGCTGCGGCGGCGCAGTTCTTCGCGGATCGACTCGAGATCCGACACAGCTGGCTCTGACGCCGCGTCGAGAACTGGAGCGTCGTCGCCATCCGCCGCTGATTCGATTTCTGCGGCGGCGCCGGCGACTTCCTGCTCTTCGGGAACGACGGCGACCGGCAGATTGCCTTCGGCCAGCGGATTGCTCGCCTCAACTTCGCCCGCAGGTTCGACGCCAAACTGCGCCAGATACTCAGTCTCCTCACGAAGTCGTTGCGCTTCGGCTGCACGACGCCGTGCTTCGGCAGCAGCTGCCTGCGTACGCCGCAAGGCCTTTCTCTTTTGTTCTGACCTGGCTTCCAGCGCCGCTTTTTCGGCCGCTTCTTCCTGGGCCTGGATACGGGCAACTGCCTGACGCGCGTTTATGCATTCTGCGTCGTAACGGCTCTTGGCACGATCCTGGCTACACCGAACCATCGCCGCTTCGAGCAATATCGGATTCTCGACGAATTCGGTAACGGTCCGGGCCGGCGGTTCCTTTTCGCAACCGGCCAGCATCAGGATGCCGCAAAGCAACAATGTAAGGCGCTTCGTCATAAGGTGTAATCAGTCCTATTTAGCGTCTGGTATAAGAAACCTCGTACCGTCAGCCGCATAATATCAAAATTGTCAAATTGCGGTGGCTGTGTTGGTTCCCACTTTTTCGAGCTGATTTCGCTTTTTTTCGCGCTATAGTGACGCGGTACTCATTACAGGGACGCGGACCATTGTCAGGATCGAGCCAATTCACGCTCCTCGGCCAGCGGCGATTCGCCCCGTTCTTCGCCACGCAATTCCTCGGCGCCCTGAACGACAATATCTTTCGCAACGGCCTCGTCATCCTGATTACTTTCCAGGGCATACTCGTTGCCGGGATGGACCACACCCAACTCGCGAATGTCGCAGCCGGTCTTTTCATATTGCCGTTCTTCCTGTTTTCAGCTACGGCCGGCCAGCTTGCGGACAAGTTCGAGAAGTCGATGCTCATCCGTCGAATCAAGATTCTCGAAATCGTCCTTATGTCGCTCGCGGCTATTGCCCTGGTTTCCGAAAACTACTCGCTCCTGCTGCTGGTGCTATTCCTCATGGGCTGCCAGTCGACCATGTTCGGCCCGGTCAAGTACGCATACCTGCCGCAGCACCTGGCCGATGATGAACTGGTTGGCGGCAATGCCCTCGTTGAGTCCGGAACGTATATTGCAATCATCCTGGGACTTATCATTGGTGGCGTCGCCGTTGGCAACGAAATCGCCGGCGGCCTGGGTATAAGCAAGCGATCCGTGCTCGGCGCGTGTCTCATTGTTGTCGCGCTGACGGGATACCTGGCGAGCCGGCAGGTTCCGGCCACTCAAGCCGTAGACCCGATGCTAAAGATCAATTGGAATGCCTGGAAGGAAACCTGGCGCATGGTCCAGTTCGCGCGCGAAGAACGCAGCGTTTTTCTGTCAATACTCGGCATTTCCTGGTTCTGGTTCTTCGGGTCGGCGATGACCATCCAGATACCCGCCTACACGCTTGAAATACTCAATGGTAACGAAGCCATAACAACGACCCTGTTGATCGCATTTGCGGTTGGCGTCGGCATCGGTGCGTTAATGTGCGAACGAATGTCCGGACATCGAATCGAACTCGGCCTGGTGCCCTTCGGATCCATTGGTCTCAGCCTGTTCGCAGTCGATCTGTACTTCGCCCAGCCCGACTCCCACAGTGTCGCCGCATTAACTATCGGCGAATTTCTTGACCGCAGCGGCAGCTGGCGCATATTGGCCGATCTTGCTCTGCTCGGGGCTTTCGGCGGCTTTTACAGCGTCCCGCTGTATGCGTTGATTCAGAAGCGATCCAAGCGCCAGCATTTGTCGCGAATTATCGCGGCGAACAACATCATCAACGCGCTGCTGATGGTGGCCGCAGCCGTACTTTCAATCATCGTACTCAAATCCGGGTTCTCGATTCCCGAACTATTCGTGATCATCGCCGTGCTGAATGCAGCTGTGGCAATCTACATATACTCGCTGCTGCCCGAGTTCTTGATGCGATTCCTGGCGTGGCTGGCAATAAACGTTCTCTACCGAATTCGTACGACCGGCCTCGAGAATATCCCGAACACGGGCCCGGCAGTTGTTGTATGCAACCACGTCAGCTTCATGGATCCAATTATCCTGGGCGGGTCAGTGCGCCGCCCGATGCGATTTGTCATGTGGTACAAGATTTTTGAAATACCGTTCCTGAAGTTCCTGTTCAAGACCGCAAAGGCAATTCCCATCGCGTCAGCGAGAGAAGACAAGCGGCTGATGGATGAAGCATTTGAAAAAGTCGATGCGGAGCTTGCTGCTGGAAATATCGTCTGCATTTTTCCAGAGGGCGCGATTACATCCGACGGCGAGATTCAGCGTTTTCGGCCAGGCATAGAGAAGATTATCCAGAGGCGCGCTGTCCCCGTCGTGCCCGCTGCACTGGGACGGTTATGGGGCAGCTGGTTCAGCCGCAGACGATCAGGAGGTATCAGAAAGATCCCGGGTCGCCTGTTCGCGCGAGTTCCGGTCTCGTTCGGCGCTCCCCTCCGGCCGTCCGAAGTGACCGCGGAACGGCTGGAACTGCTCGTCAGAACATTGCGCGGCGACATGCGCTGAGTGACGCGGGTGGACCTTCGGCGAATCAGCTCAGGTCGCCGGCGGAACGACGCTGCCTCGGAGGCGAGACTGCCATTCTTCGACCAACTTGTCCCTGTTTCCGAATAGCCCGGGGCTTGCCGAGCCCCTGAAATTCAACTCGAGAAGTTCAACAAAACCGTTACGTGCGGCCGGCAGGTACATGCGATTACCAGCGGCCTTGCTGCCGGAGACGATCCGTGCCCCCTGAAACGTCTTGGGTACAAACACGCTGTCCTGCCACATCAGGCCGCCCATTGACGAACTGGCTCGGTGCACCCAGCGCGAGGTGCGAAACAGAGCGACCCTGCCGCCGCTGCCGAAAGTGACATCCCGAACCACCGCCGGCAGCCGCAGGACTTCGTCAGCGATGCGGCCGTCGGCCAGGACGAACTGGCTTGCCAGATTGTCCGCATCAACAAGTATTAGGTACTCGCCATCCGGCGAAGCTTCGAGCCGGCGAATGGCCGATGTTCCCTGCCACAGGTTTGTCAGATTCCAGGCCCCGTCCGGTGCCCTGCTGATCAATCGCAGAGCGCCGTTGTCGCCACCGATATAGAGCTGCCTGTCTTTCGCGAAAGCGATGCCTGAGTGAAGCCCTCCGAGTTCGAACTCCGCGATCAGTTCGCCGCTGTCGACAGAGAGCAGCCGGACATGGTCGTCATTCAGGACCGCGAGCAGCGACGAGTCCGGCGAGAAAACCATACGAGTGACCGCGGCTCCCGAAACTTCTGCGGTGTAAGGGAGTGGTTGTCCGCTGTCAGTGTCCCAGATTCGGATCGAATCATCCGATGCCGCACTTGCGACCAGTGATCCGTCGGCATTCAGACTGAGCACCCGGACCTCGGCGTTGTGCCCGACGAAACTGACATCTTCACTGATCGCTTTCATGTCGGCCGCGCTGACGCCTGCCGCAAAGACGTGTACGTGACCTTCGCGGTCACCGATAACGACGCGACTGGCATCCGGCGTCGCGGCAAGAACGCTGTCTCCGGACGGTTTCCAGATCTGGTGCTCGGTGGCCTCCACGATGGCTGCGTCGTCACCCGCCGTTGGGGCTTTCCAGATCCGCACCATGCTGTTCGGCGTCCCGGTAATGACGACCTGCTCATCATCGCTGTAGGCAAGCAGATCCGACGAGAACGCGTCGCTGCGAATGCCGATGGGCGGGCCAATGAGCCGCCCGTCCTCGCTGCCATACGTCTGGAAACCGATGTCAGGCCGTCCTGCAAGCACACTGCTGCCCGAAGGCGAAAAAACCAGCTGCCAGCGCCCTGCCCCGGATTCCTCGAGCAGTGGCCGTTTTGGGCGATCGATGCTCCATATCGAGACGCCGGAATCGCCGTGAATCACCCCGAGGGCCGAGCCGCCGGCCGCCAGTTCGATGGCACTCGGTTGCGCCGGTAAATCGATCTGCGCCGGCAGCGCGCCTTTCGCGAAATCCCAAATTCGAACCGCCCGATCGTAGTCCGCAACGGCGACCCGGTTACCCGTTGCGTCAATGGCAACAAGCGCGGGCGCCCCGGCGACGGCCAGTTCGGCCGCAATCTTGCCGTTTTCGAGAGACCAAAGCTCCAGCTTCGTTTCGATGTCACTGCGACGCGCAACGAACAGGTGAGTTCCGTCTCCCGTGAGTTCAGCGCTGGAACTCGCTGATCCTACTGAAATGGACATGGAGCGGTCGCCGGACGCTGTGTCCCAGAGGTTGACGCTATCCTGCGTCGCCGTAACGAGATGCCGCGCCCCAGCATCGAGCCCGATAATCGCCTCGCTCTCGTTGACGGCGATGGCACGTACCGGTTCGGCAAAGGCGAGGTCCCAGATACGCGCGCTGTCACTTTGCTTCGCACGAGCAACCGCGTAGCGGCCGCCGTCGTCGAACCAGATGCTATCGGTTTCGCGTTCGACCGGATCGGGGATGTTCAGGCCGCGCTGAAATTCCTCGATAATCCCCTGCGAGTTTAGGTTCAGGTTCCAGCCAACAAACTGTCCGGCGATACCTGGACTTTCATCGCGAACGCTGATCGACCAGGTGCCTGAGAGAGATTCGCCGATCAATGTGCGCAGCTGTTGCGGCGCAATAACAATGTCGTCGCCGCTCGATGCCCTGTCGAGCCCGGTCTCCACTTCAACCGTACGGCCCGATGGCGCGATTATTTTTATGCGCAAATCTGACAGGCGGGTGTGGCTGATATTCAAGGTCAGGCCGATGCGCCTTACGACGCCTTCACGATCCATAACGACACGACGCACCAGCGGAATGACCTCCAGGGCCGTAACCGACCAATCTTCACGCTGCTGCAGGCCCTGTGTGGCAAGCGACCATTGGGATATTCTCGCGCCTTCGGCCGATGTCAGCACCATGCTTACCGGGTCGAATACCGTTCTGCTGCTGCTTTGCACCGGTAAGCTGGCGATCAGCAGCGGATAGTCGTCGCCTATGAGATTTGCCGCGCGCTGCCGCCTTTGTACCGTCGCCAGAACGAGCGACTGCAAAGAAGCAAGCAATGCGTCGTCGCGCCGCTCCAGGCGCTTGGCTGCAAGCACTTTGCGATCCCAGAACTGCGCGTCCAGCTGTTCCGCCAGTCGCGCTGCGTCAGGGAGTTCCAGCACCAGAGTCCTAATTCGATCGATATCGCCTTGCTCTGTCGCAAGGCGCGCACGCTGCGTCAAAAAAGTCTGATAAAGGCTGTCGGCGATGTCAGCGTGCCCCGGGAACGAACGCAGGTTCCGGTAGGCTTCGCCGGCCGTCTCCTCTGCAACGGTCGTCGACGTCAGAATGTCCATATAAGGGCGCGGCAACCACTGTGTATACAAGAATGGAATCAGGGCAAAAAGAAAAAGCGAGGCGGCGACAATTGCGGGCACGCGCCAGCGTATCGGCAGGTTTTCGTTCGCCCAGCGAGCAGTGAACACCCTTTCGTACAGCCGATTGCGGATGCGCAGCACGCCGTCTTCATCGATTTCCAGTAAGCCAACTGCCATAAGCCTGCGCTGCAGCGGTGAGCCCAGGTCTGCGGCGACTTCGACGCCTTTGCGGATCTTGCCGTACAGGTTGAGCAACGGCTCCTGGCGCCTTTCGTCGTTAACGATCGCGCGATGAATGTGGCTCATGTGCGGCTCGCTGTGCAAAGCCGCTCGACCCGCCAGTTGTTGGGTCGCGATCCGGTCGATTTGCGCCGCCACGTCGCCAGACGCACCTTCACGAACGATGGAGCGAGCCAGCTTCTGGCTGAGATAAGGCTGGCCGCGGGTCCAAAAATAGATGCGATCAAGCGCTGCCGCCGCCGCCTGATTATCGAGATTCAGCTCAGTGGCGAACAGGTCGAGATCTTCGCGCGAGAAGTCGCTCAGCAGAACCTCCTGTGTAACGCCGAAAGGAGACAGCTCCGCTTCCTCAATCAGGCTGACGGGGTCGCATTCCCCCAGCAGTACAAATGACAGCCTCGAAAAATCGGGATCCGTCGTTCGCGCGTTGTGCGCCGCGCGAATACTTGCAAGTAATTGGTCAGCAGACTGAACTTCATCGATGCACTGAATTTCGTCAACGAATACGACGATGCGCTCAGGGACGTACTGCAGAATGACTTCCGAATAGAAATCGACAAGTCGCTGACGGTTGCTGAGGATCGACTTGTCTTGCCACCACGACTGCAGGTCAAAGCGGATTCTGAGTTGCCGCAGCAACCTGTAGGCAACATTGTAATACCAGCGTCCAGGATCACCACCACCGTCGCGTACGCCGATTTGTGCAAGATCGAGTACAGCCACCTTGAAGCCGTTATTCTCGAGCCGGGCCGCGGTCGCGGCTATGAGGCTTGACTTGCCGCTGCGGTCCGGCGCAAGGACGTGTGCGTAGCGGCCGGAAATCAGCGCGTCGTAAAGAAGATCGTCCGCTCTCCTGCGGATATAACCCGCGCGCACGGCGTGAAGCGGCGCACCGACACTGAAGAATTCGCCCGTCGAATCCAGTTCCGCGCGCTCGTCGCCAGTCTCTTTTTCGTTAAATTCCCCGGCCACCACCGGCTCCCTTATGATGCAGCGCTCTATTTTGTGCATTTACCCCGCGGATCGCCAGCATGAACTTGAGATTCGCGGCGCCCATCACTGTATTCTTGGCCGCATGAGCCGTATGCGCCTGCTAAAGAAGGATCTGTTCGGGGAAATTCGGCTGCAGAATTCCGCCGCCGATTTCGTGATCGTGCGCGATACACGGTCCGCGCGCTGGTGGCTCCGGTGGCTTGCCCGACTGCTGCTCAAGCGCGAAGCCAGCGCCCTGGCGGCGTTGAACGGTGTTGACGGTGTCCCCCAACTCATTGCCTGTGACGACGAGCAGCTCACACGCAGTTACATTGGCGGAACGCCAATGCATTTGGGCAAACCACGAGACAGGTCCTATTTTGTCGATGCGGCCCGGCTATTGCGGCGCATGCACCGTGCCGGCGTCGTTCACAATGACCTTGCCAAGGAGCCGAACCTGATCGTATGCGACGACGGACGGGCCGCTTTTATCGACTTCCAGCTGGCATGGCACTCGATGGACAGGGGGCGCATTTTTCGTATTGCGGCTCGCGAGGACATACGACACCTCCTGAAGCACAAACGCTGCTACTGCCCCGATCAACTGACGCAGCGCGAGCGCCGTATTGTCGACAATCCGTCCGGCCTGTCATATGTATGGATGGGGCTATTCAAGCCGATCTATTTGTTGGTCACACGCAGGCTGATTGGCTGGTCGGATCGCGAAGGGGCCGGCGAGCGCAGACACAGCATCTGATTCCAAAGCCCTGACTTCCGGTATACTCGCACTGCGCCAGCACCAAGAGGCCCGTGAGGATCCTGATCGTGGACTATTGCCATCAGCACAATCTCGTTGACCGCAGAATCGTCGGCCGCGAACGAAACTTCGGCATTCGCGTAAGTCTGCCGGACGCGGATACGCTCAGGAATGTCGTCGGCGACGACTGGGAACAGCTGCACTGGTACCCGACTGAAGCGGAACGAGACGCGGCGTTCGAAAAGATGGCAATAAGGCACGGCTATTACCGCAACACTGACTCCCCCACCCAGGTGCTCGAAAAAATCTCGCGCTAGTCAGCGCGGCGGCTCGCCCATGAACAAATAGACGTTGCTGTGCCCCTGCTCGGCGAAGCCGGCGGCAAGGTAAATGGGACCAATAAACGTGTCGATCCCGGCAAACACGCTACCGCTAATGATCATCGCATCGAAGTCGATGGCAGAACGCGACTGCCACACGTTACCGACCTCGGCCGAGGCGCCGAAGTAAACGGGTGTGTCGAAAATCCCGCCTGTCGTTTCGCCAACTCTGCGGTAGTAAACGAGTCTTGCAAGCGCCGCATGTGGGCCGCTGATTTCTCCCCGCTCCAGGCCTGACAGCCGCAGGAAACCACCCAGCGGAAAAAAGTCCTGCACGGCATTATCGGATTCAATCGTCGTCGCGTAGTCCAATCCGAGCTGCAGCGTATCCTTGCCTCGGCTCCACGAGTAGGCGATTTCTCCGGATACCGTGTCGGATTCATTGTCGGCACCGAGACCCGGGCGAGACAGGGTCCAGCGCAGGTCTGCCCGAACACCGCTGCGGGGAAACTGTGCGTTGTCCAGTGTGTCGAAGCGTAGCGCCGCGAATGCACCGCCGGTATCGAAGTCGATGTTGGGCAACGCCGGGTCGCCGACCTTGACTCGAGCTTCACCAAGACCCCGAAATACGCCAATACGAAACTCGCCAAAGTTTCCAAGCTCGCGGCCGAAGTCGAGACCGGTCTCGGCTTCTGACACGCGCAGCCTGGCGATCGTTTCATCGAACGAAAAGACGTTCAGGTTGGACTGCGCCATATTGATACGGGGTGCAACAAACCAGCGCGAATCGAAGCTCAGCGGCTGGTAGAACTCGGAAAACAGATTTGGATCCGTGCCGAGCTGCAGGTCCGTGCGCCATTCGGCACCCAGGCGATTCAGTCCGGCGCGCGTCAGGCGTGCCTTGATGTTGAAAGCGGTCGATCCTTCAAAATCATCTTCGAGGGACACACCGAACTGCAGGAAGTTAGGACCCCAGCTCTTCGTTGTTGCGCGATACTCGACGCCCGTCCGGCCATCTTCCTCGACGAGACTGTATCCGACGTGCTCATACAGCTGCAGCCCGTACAGCCTGTCAGCATTCTTCGCAAGCGTTTGCGGATCGATGGGATCGCCGGCTTTGACGGTGAGTCTCGACTCGAGAACCTCGGGCAATAACTTACCCTCGTGCACGACCCGGACGAATGCAAGCTTCGAGCCTGTTTTAGGCGGCGCGGCACGGCGCGCCTGGTATGTGTTATACGTCGCCTCGTTGACCGAGAAAGATCGCAGTTTCTCCGATTGCTCCCGTGTCGCGGCCACACCGGGCTCGATTGTCTCGACTATATCGCCGAAATTCGTTGACGCATAAACGCCGAGTTCCGGGCGAATCAGGACATCGTGTTCTGCGAGACGATCCACTTGCCGCAGCGTTTCCTTGCGTATCAGGATCGTCAACATCTGCTCGGAGATTGCCAGCGCCGAGCCCAGCTCCTCACGGGCATAAAGAGGAAATTCGACATCGACGGCGATAATGACGTCGACATCCATCTGCTGTATTACTTCGACAGGCAGGTTTCCCATCAGCCCGCCATCAACCAGCAAGCGGCCACGGATGCGCACCGGTGCGAACACGCCGGGCACGGACATGCTAGCGCGCATCGACTTGGCGAGATCGCCGCCGGCCATTACGTAAGGCACTCCACGCTCAATGTCGGAAGCTACGGCACGGAAAGGAATCGGCAAATCATCGAAGTCACGAATATGCGAGGTACGCATCGTCAGCTCGCGCAGCAGCACGTCGAGCCTTTGTCCGTGAATAACGCCTTTGGGTAGCACCAGGTCAGTACCGCGAACGCCAAGTTCGAAATCGATCGGGAACTGCGCATCGTCCTGCTTGCGTCGAAAGCTCAGGTCCTCACGATCGGGTTTGTCGGTAAGCGCCGCAGCCCAGTCGAGTGAGCCGACCAGTTCTTCCAGTTCATCCGCCGTCATGCCGCTCGCGTACAGCCCGCCAACGATTGCGCCCATGCTCGTACCGGCGATCACGTCAACCGGTATCCGCTGGCGCTCCAGTTCTTTCAACACTCCGATGTGGGCGGCACCGCGGGCGCCGCCGCCGCCGAGTACGAGCCCGACGCGCGGACGCTGGTACTCCGCCTGCGCCTGCCCATCAATAGCCTGGGCCCTGGCATCGTTTGCTGCAGCAATAATCAGGGTCAGCATTGCGCCCGACAGACACGCGCCGAGAATCGTTTTCGTCATGGAGAAACTCTTTTCTGGTTTACAGACAGTCATAGCAGGGCGATTATAATGATCGCGAACAGCTGAGGGTGAAATGATCGGATTCACACAGCCAGGGATGATGGCCGGCATGCTGCTCGCAGCGATCATTCTTGCGCCCGCGACCACTGTGCGAGCGGATCCTTCAGCCGAACGCGGCCCGAATGCCAAAATCGAAGAGCTCGTCGTCACGAGCCGCCGTCGCGAGGAGCCACTCGCTCGACAACAAGGCAACCTTGCGAGCCTCGACGCCGGGAGCATTGCCGCGATCGGGCATCAGCACATACACGAACTCATCACGCGCGTTCCGGGCGTATGGCTCGCGCGCGGCGAGACGTTTTTCTCCGGCAACGATGTCGACAGCGCCCCGCGCTGGCTTGGCAGCGCCGAAGTGCTGTTCGAGCCGGGCAACAATGCCGCGTTTGTACTGCAGTGGGTATCCATGGGCGACTATTATCTCGACGCTGAAAATCGCCTGCGCTACCCCGGCCACCAGCTGATGAACCTACGCACGCGCATCGACCTATCGCGGCGCCTGAGCGTCACCGCCCGCTTCAACAACATATTCGACGAAGATATCGCGAATCGCGCCGACTACGCGTTCGGACAATACCGCTTTTTCCCGGTCGGGGCCGCGAGTTGTTTATAGAGCTGCGTTACCTGCCGGGTCCTGCCGGACAAGGACGCTAGGAAACTCGCAACGATTCGCTGAAATCGACGAGTTCGTCCAGCTGCCGCGCTTTCTGATTGCTATCCCACCCAAATGCGTCCGCTGCAATATTGGCAATCGCGGTATACAGCGGTCGGCCCTGGTCAGCGTCCAGGCCAACCATCATCCGGCGAAACACGATATCCTGAAGCGACTTCGCGAATTCCTCGCGCACTGCGAAAACGACTTCGGCGGCCAGCACCGTGTCGTTGCCGTCAATGGTTTGTGCCAGTGCCTCATTGCTCGCACAGAGTTCGCAGATACCCGATGCACGGCCACCGTAAATGCTCAGGATCCGCTTGATGCCCGTCTCCGACAACAGCTGCAGCCCGCGAAGCTGCTCCTCGGCACGCGCGAGGCCCGACGCGCCTGGCAGTAAGCTGTCGCGAGTTCGGCACTTTGGCAGCCTCCGGTTCTGGAGTTTTGCTATCCGATCGACCGTCTGCTCGGCGAGGCTTCGATAAGTCGTGAGCTTCCCGCCAATAATCGAAATCAGTCTTTCGGCGACTTTCCTGTTGACCTTGATGATATGCCGGCGCGTGATTGCCGACTCCGGACCCTTTTCCTGGTACGGAAGCGGCCTGATGCCGGCGTACGCGTAATGGATATTGGCGATGCTCAGCTTCGCCGCGGGAAAGACACGGTTCGTTTCGGTCAGCAGGTAGTCTACTTCCTCGGCACTCACGCGAACCTTGTCGAGATCGCCGTCATATCGAATGTCGGTCGTGCCGATTAGGAACTGATTATTCCAGGGAATGATAAAGAAGGGCCTGCCGTCGGCCGCAGCCTCAACGTAAAACGCATCATGCGGGGCACCGCTGAACTTGCCTACAATGATATGACTGCCCTTGGTGCCGCCGACGTGCCGGTCGGCCGGAACAGGAGCCGTATGCAGCACCCGATCGACCCACGGCCCGGCCGCATTGACGACGATATCTACCGAGAATTCGTGCGCCGTGTTGTCGGTTCTATCCACGTAGGTGACGGCGCTTATTGCGCCCTTCGCCGTTTTGATCGCCGTGACCTCGCAGTGCGTAAACACTTCGGCACCGGCCGACCTGGCCGACAGCAGATTCTCGAGAACCAGGCGCTCGGCAAAGGCTACCTGTGCATCGTAATAACGGGCCGCCGCTTTCAGGCCTTCTTTTCGCAGACCCGGTTCCTGCTGTTGAATTTCATCACTACCGAGCATCTTGTGATTCGGTACGGTCTTGCGTATCGACAGGATATCGTACGCAATCATGCCCAAACGAATGAGCAACGGCCCGCGGCGCGCGCCCTCGAATATCGGGATGCAAATACGCAGCGGCTTGACGAGGTGCGGGGCGTTGAGGCGCAAATAACGCCGTTCGTGCAGCGACTCATACACGAGGGGTATTTCGCCATACTCGAGATAGCGCAAACCGCCGTGTATCAGTCGGCTGGATATCCAGGAGCAGCCGGTGCACATGTCATTCTTGTCGAAAACGGCGACGCTCAGGCCCCGCAGCGCTGCATCCCTCGCGATGCCCGCGCCGTTGATGCCGGCGCCGATAACCGCCACGTCAAAATGGCGGGATTTGCTTGACATCACGACCGCACCTGGCCGGTGCCGCGCACAAGATACTTGTAGCTGGTCAACTGATCCGCGCCGACGGGACCGCGGGCATGGATTCGCCCCGTCGCGATACCGATTTCTGCACCCATGCCGAACTCTCCGCCGTCGGCGAACTGCGTCGACGCGTTCTGCAGCAAGATGGCACTGTCGACTTCGCGGAAAAAGTGCTCGGCCGCATCCGCGCTGTCGGTGACGATGCTCTCGGTGTGACCCGAACCATACTCCCGAATATGCGCTATCGCCTGCTCGATATTGTCGACCACGCGCATTGATACGATGGCGTCCAGGTATTCCGTTGACCAATCCGCTTCCGTCGCCTTTTTAACATTGGCAGCCAGCGATGCTACGGTCTTGTCGCCGCGCACCTCACACCCCGCGCCGTGCAACGCACTTACGATATCGGGCACGATTCGATCTGCGACCGCACGATCGACGAGAACGGTTTCAGCGGCGCCGCAAATCCCGGTACGCCGCATCTTTGCATTCAGCACGATGTCACGAGCCATGTCGCCATCTGCCCCCTCATGCACGTAGACGTGGCAAATCCCTTCGAGATGCCCGATGACGGGCACGCGAGCTTCATCCTGAATGCGCTTGATCAGGTTTCTTCCGCCGCGCGGCACGACGACATCAACTGAATCGGCCATCGAGGACAGCAGATAACCAACGGCTGCGCGGTCCGTCGTTGGCACCATTTGCACGGCATCGACATCGATGCCCGCCGCGGCCATGCCCTCACGCATGCAGGCGTAAATCGCCTGGCTGGATTGAAAGCTCTCGGAGCCACCGCGCAGGATCACCGCGTTCCCGGACTTGATGCACAGAGCCGCGGCGTCAGCTGTCACGTTCGGCCGACTTTCGTAGATGATGCCAATGACGCCCAGCGGCACCGTCACGCGCTGAATATTGAGACCATTGGGTCGCTCCCATTCTTCGAGAATTCTGCCGATCGGATCGTGCAACCCGGCAATAGCTTCCAGGCCCGAAGCCATCGCTTCGATGCGTTCAGCGTCAAGCATGAGGCGATCCAGCATTGCAGCGCTCAGCCCACGCGACTTTGCCGCATCCACGTCCGCGGCGTTCGCCCTGATGATCTCGGCCGAAGCGCTGCGAATCGCAGCCGCCGACGCTCTGAGCGCCGTATTTCGCTGCTCGCTGCCCGTCGTTGCGAGCTTCGCTGCCGCCCGCCGTGCCGCACGACCGATATCGTCCATCACCTCGGTAACAGACATTCTTGTTTTCATGTCAGCGTTCATCGTCAAACAACACCATTTCATCGCGATGAATCATCACCGAGCGAGCGCGATAGCCAAGTCGTTCCTCGATTTGCTCCGACTGACATCCCCTCAAACGCAGTGCATCGGTATCGGAGTACTCTGTCAACCCTCTGCCGAGTTCCCTGCCGTTCGGACCCACGACAGTAACGACATCGCCGCGTCTGAAATTGCCTATGACTTCAACAACTCCAACGGGTAACAGGCTGTTGCCACTCTGCAATGCCTGTGCGGCACCCTGGTCAATGCGAAACTCGCCGCGTACCTCGAGCACTCCGGCCAGCCATTGCTTGCGGGCCGTCGCCGGCGTTCCTTGTGCCCTGAACACGGTGCAGCGGCCGTTTTCGGAAAGAGCGTGCAATGGATGCTCGATAGCGCCGCTCGCAATGATCGTCGAGCACCCCGCATGTGTCGCGATGCGTGCCGCCTGAACCTTGGTTGCCATGCCGCCACTGCCTATGTCGGAACGCGTTTCTCCCGCCATGGCAATGATGTCGCCGCTGATTTTGCTTACTTCCGGTATGTGTTGGGCATCCGGGTTAGTGCCCGGATCGGCAGTATAAAGGCCATCTACGTCAGACAACAGGATCAGCGCGTCGGCCATGACCAGTTGCGCGACCCTGCCCGCCAGGCGGTCGTTGTCGCCATAGCGGATTTCCTCCGTTGCCACCGTGTCATTTTCGTTGATGATCGGAATCACGGACCGTTCGAGCAGACGTCCCAGCGTACCCCGTGCATTCAGAAAGCGGCGCCGATTCTCCGTGTCATCCGGCGTCAGGAGAATCTGCGCAGCGACGATTCCGTGATTGCCGAGCACTTCCTGGTAAGCGTGCACAAGCTGGACCTGCCCCGCTGCGGCGGCAGCCTGAAGATCCTCGAGACGCGCCCGTTTCTTGTTCAGCCCCAGGATCGAGCTGCCGATCGCGATGGCACCCGAAGAGACGATAAGGATCTGATGGTCGTTCGCCTGCAGATGCGCGATATCGTCGGCAAGGGTCTCGAGCCAGTCGCGGTTCAGCTGCCCCGAATCACCGACCAGCAGCGAGGATCCGACTTTGACGACCAGCCGGCGATAATTGGAGAGCGCCAGTTTCGGCATCGGCTATCCAACAAGCAGGTGTTGCCGGTCGAAAGACGTCAATGTGACTTCGCCCTTCGAGACGGCAACCGTACCGCTGCGCGCTACCGCCGATATTTCGCCGACCTTGGCGGCCTCGTTTACGAAGCTGTCTACTTCAGGCACCGTGCCCGTTAGCTGCATGGTGCAGCTGACCTGCGCTTCGTCGAGCATTTCGGCGCCGAGTCTTTTGGCGAGCGACATCGCCTTCGCCAGCCCGCCGGTTCCCAGCTTGATCTTGACGATTGCCAGCTCACGCTCGAAATGCTCACCCAGGGTCATATCGTGAATGTTGACCACATCGACGAGCTTGGCGAGCTGCGCATTGAGCTGCGCTATCGCCGCATCGGACCCTGTTATGACGAGCGTCACCCTGGATACGCGCGGATCGTAGGTGGGAGCGACGTTAAGCGTTTCGATGTTGTAGCCGCGCGACGAAAACATGCCCGTCATGCGCGTTAGTGCGCCGACCTCGTTTTGCAGTAGGACTGAAATTGCGTGTCGCATCGGGTGCTCGTTCCTGGCTTAAGCGATGAATTACGTGTGAAACCAATTTGTTTCCGCGTGAACGGCCGATGGTGGCGTAGAAACTGCAGTATTGCAATGCCCTAAAAATTAGTAAACACTCGTGCAAAATCCGTGACTTATGGGCTTAAACGGACAGTCAATATGAGTGACCAGGCGAACACCGCCGCCGTCAGCGACCATCCGCTGGCTGGCCGCCCGCTGAGCGGTGCGGATACCGTCGTGCAGGTTATGGCGGATGAAGGCGTCGATACGATATTTGGCTATAGCGGCGGCGCTATCTTGCCCATCTATGACGCGGTGTTTCGCTACAACGATCGCCACAAGCGTGGGGACGGCAGCTCGCCGATGCCGCTCATTGTTCCGGCCAACGAACAGGGCGCGGGCTTCATGGCCGCAGGCTATGCTCGCGCCAGCGGCAAGGTGGGCGTGGTAATGGTGACCTCCGGGCCCGGCGCAACCAACACGGTTACGCCGGTCCGGGACAGCATGGCGGACTCCGTACCATTAGTCGTTATTTGCGGCCAGGTTCCATTGGCGGCCATCGGAACGGACGCATTCCAGGAGGCGCCGGTCTCTGCGATCATGGGCGCCGTTGCAAAACACATATTCCTCGTGACGGATGCCGAGCAACTCGAGGCAACCGTGCGCAGCGCATTCGAACTGGCCCGCACGGGGAGACCCGGACCGGTGGTCGTGGATATACCGAAGGACATTCAGAACCAGGAAGTTGCTTTCAAAGGCCACGGCGTACTGCCGCTCCACGGCTATAGACGCCGCCTCGCCAAAGTCCAAGAGAACATCCTGAGCGATGACGCCTGCGAACGATTTTTCACCATGCTGTCGGAGTCCGAGCGTCCGTTGATTTATGCCGGTGGTGGCGTGATCAACGCCAATGCCGCCAAAGCAATGCGTCGGCTGGCGAACGAGTATGGCATCCCGGTCACGACAACGCTGATGGCACTCGGCGCGAGCGACACGACACATCCCCTGGCACTGCATATGCTCGGCATGCACGGTATCGCATCCGCGAATTACGCCGTGGAGGACTGCGACTTCCTGATCGCCATCGGCGCACGTTTCGACGACCGCGTCGCAGGCAACCCCGGGCAATTTGCGCCGAACGCCAAGAACATCGCGCACTTCGACGTTGACTTTGCCGAGATCGGCAAGGTCAAGCGCGTGAACTGGCATCACGTCGGCATGCTGGAACGCGATCTCACCGATATGCTCGCCTACGGCCGCCGAATAGGGTTCGAAAAAACATTCAGTGAATGGCACAAGGAAATTGCGGAACTGAAAAGCGAGTACGCGCTGAACTACGATCGGGAATCCGAGTTGATCCAGCCCTACGCCGTGATCGAGGAAATCAACAGGCACTCCAAGGGCGAGGCGATTATTTCGACCGGTGTCGGGCAGCACCAGATGTGGGCGGCCCAATATTTCGATTTTCGTGAACCGCGACTTTGGCTGACCTCAGGAAGCATGGGCACGATGGGCTTCGGTCTGCCGGCCGCGATTGGCGCGCAGTTCGCCCGCCCCGACCGCACGGTCATCGATATCGACGGCGATGGCAGTATTCGCATGAATATCGGCGAACTGGAAACGGCGACGACCTATAAGCTGCCCGTCAAAGTCATCGTGCTGAACAACTTCGGCGACGGCATGGTGCGCCAGTGGCAGAAGCTCTATTTCGGTGGCCGCATGTCGGGCAGCGACAAATCGCTGCACAACAAGGATTTTGTCAAAGCCGCCGAAGCCGATGGCTTCAAGTTTGCGAAGCGCCTGGAACACAAGACAGACCTGAAGAAAATAATCAAGGAATTCATGCAGTTCAAGGGCCCCGCGTTCCTTGAGGTGATCATCGACAGAGACGCCGGCGTGTACCCGATGGTCGGACCGGGCCTGAGCTACGACAGCATGATCACGGGCGATTACATTAAGAGCCGCGAGAAACCGGACGAAGAAGCCCCGGGTCCCAGCGAGATGTTCTGAGCTAGTCCCGAGGCCTCCGGCACAAATGCGCTGCCGCTACGTAAAAATGCGAATTGTGGCGCGCTGCCCCAGCGACCTAGGCTCCTGCAGGCAGGAGAAGTCGTATGTCAACGCTCACGGGCCGGAACACACGTACGCTGACTGGCTATGTTGCCACGCTGCTCGACTACCCGCGCGTGATCATCGAGCGCCAGGTCGATTTCACCGACTGCCACCTCGGCGGCGGCTTCGATGCGACTGACACTCGCTGCTCGGCCTGCCGCTATGGCGCGGCATGCTGCTGGCTGAACACGAATCGCATGGCCCCGTCGCCCGATATGCCGCTGGAGGAACTGCTGCTGGCGCTGCATACAGCAGTGGACTACCTGCGGACGCCGAGCGATGGCGAAGCGCGCCATCCGGGCTTCTGCGAGTGCCATACCTGCAGCTGGCTCCGTGAAGCCCGGGGATTCCTGCGAACGCACCGCCATAGGACGTGACGGGTCATGTAATAACAGCGAGCGCCCGTGTGTCGACACTGGTCCTGGCTAACTAGCCGATTTTTAGGCATTTTCCCAAGAGCGCCGAGTCCGGTATTATGTGAACTGGCGCAAGGAATTCTCGTCCGATATCGGCCAGATTTGTAGGACGAGTCCGAGATGGTCACCAAGCGATGCTGATTACGCCGAGACAAGACAAGCTCAACAAGATAGTGATCCTCAATCCCAAGGGGGGTTGCGGTAAGTCTACGCTCGCAACCAATCTCGCCGCGCGCTACGCCAAAGACGGACCCATACCCGCCCTGATGGACTTCGACCCGCAGGGCTCGACCACGGCCTGGCTCAATCGCCGATCGCCGGATCTCCCCGCGATTCACGGCGTCGCGGCATTCAAGAAATCCATGCAGGCTACGCGCAGCTGGCAGCTTCGCGTTCCGAGCGATACCGTGAATATTCTTGTGGACTCACCGGCAAGCGTCGGCCATGACGACCTGCGCGAGCTGACGCGCGACGCGACGAGCATCCTGATGCCCGTGCTGCCATCGTCGATGGATATTCACGCAGCATCACGGTGTATTGCAGATCTGCTGCTGGTTGCCAAGATTGACCGTCGCGACAAGAAGCTCGCAGTTGTCGCCAATCGCACCCGCAAGAACACAAAAAGTTTCGGCAAGCTCATGCGCTTCCTGGACTCGCTGGGCATCCCGATTATCGCTGTACTGCGTGACAGCCAGAATTTTGTCTATGCTGCGGAAAAAGGCATCGGCCTTTGCGAAATGCAGCCGTCGCGGGTCAGGCAAGACGTTGAAGAGATGGAGAATATCGTGCGATGGCTGGACGCATGGCCGGAGCGTCGGCGTGCCGTGGCCACGGCAGAAAATCGCCAGCCAATTGCCAGATCCTCCATTTTGCGACGGCCGCAGTTCGGGTCAGCCTGACGCGTTTTTCTGAATCGCGGCAAAAAGTTCGCGGTCGACATTGCCACCACTGAGAATAATCGCCGTTATTTTCCCTTTTGTGTCGATTTTCCCGCTCAATACCGAAGCCAGCGCAACGGCGCCGCCAGGCTCGACGACGAGCTTGAGATGCCGAAACGCAAAGCGCATCGCATCCCGGACTTCGTTATCACTGACACTCAGGCCCTTGTCCAGCAACTGTCGGTTAATGTCGAACGTTAGTTTGCCCGGCGTATGCGCCTGCAGCGCGTCACAAATGGATCGCGCCTTACTATCGACGCAAACGCGTTCACCGAGTTCGAGCGAACGCGCCGTGTCGTCGAAATCCTCCGGCTCGACCGTGTGCACGGAGACACGGGGCAAACGCGCTTTGAGCGCGATCGCGCTGCCCGCCGTCAACCCACCGCCACCGCAGCAGATCAAAACCTGATCCGCCGGCAGACCCATCTCGATAGACTGCTCCGCGATTTCCAGTCCGACCGTACCCTGGCCTGCAATGATGTGCTCGTGGTCGTAGGACGGAACCAGCTCGGCACCGCGTTCCGCCGCGATACGTCGCGCAATGGCTTCACGATCTCCCGTATACCGGTCATAGGTTATGACTTCGCCGCCCAGCTTTCGCGTGTTCGAGAGCTTTGCTCGCGGCGCGTCTTCGGGCATCACGATCGCGGTGGCAATACCCAGCATGCGGCCGGCGGCCGCAACGCCCTGCGCATGGTTGCCTGACGACCAGGCGACGACACCGTGCCGCGCCTGTTCTCGCGACAGCTGCTTCAAGAGGTTGTAAGCGCCACGGATCTTGAAAGAACCCGTCACCTGCAAACACTCGGGTTTCACGAGCACCGTGCCGTTGGCGGCGGTATCCAGCTCGAAACTTCGCAACAATGGCGTTCTTACGCTGATGCCGGACAGGCGGCCGGCCGCGGCCTCGATATCGCTGACGTCGATCACCCGGTGGAATCGTCCCACAGCCGGTCGATCTTCGCCGCGCAAATAAAGTCGTTGTCCGACAGGCCGTTGATCGCGTGCGTCGTGTAGCTCACGGCACAGGAACCGTAGCTGACAGTCAGTACCGGGTGATGCCCCTCGCTAATTGCGATCCACGCGACCGCGTTGGCGAACGCAAGCGTGCGTCCGTACGCCGGAAACTCAAAGACTCGCGATATTTCCCGTTCGTCGTCACTCAATTTCCAGTCACCGTGCAGCGCCTTAAGTAACTCCCGGACCTGGTCACCGCGCAGGGGTTCCACGCCGCCTTCGCAAGGCTTACAGCGTTTGTTTGCCAGCTTCTCAGACATTGATCGCTCCTCGTTCGACGGGCCAAGCTTATATTAAACCTTGCCAGGGCGCGCAACGCGTCCCGATAAAAAAGGCCGACCCTCGCGGGCCGGCCAGGCGGAGACTCAAGATGAGTCGCAGGGAAAGCTAGTTTGGGTTTGCCGCAAGCGAAGGCGCGTCGCTGATGAACAGCTTGACGCTGACACGCCGCTCGAGTGCGAGGCTGTCAGCCGTATCGTCCTGTGCCATCGACTCACCGTGTGCCGTGACGTTGATTCGATCCGGGTGTACGCCCGCTACAACAAACTGTTCGCGAACAAACTCCGCGCGTTTCTCGGAGAGCTCCCGGTTATATTCCTCATCGCCGCGCTCATCAGCGAATCCGTCGAGCTGGATTCTGATATCGGGCATTGCGGCCAGCGTGCCGGCCAGCCGCGAGAGGCGATCGCCCGTTGCATCGGAGAGAGCGAACTCATCGGTCCTGAACAGGAGGTCCAATGCGATACCTGCCTGCAGGAGGCTCACCAGTTCCGGGCGCGCAACGTCGCGCAAGCGTCCGATCTCGCCGCCGAGCTTGTCAATATCTGTTTCCAGCACTGCAACCGTGGCGCGAGAATCGCCGAGCGAAACTTCGAGCTCTTCGAGCCTGTCGTTCTTGCGGTGAATCGCATCGCCGAGCTTTGCACCGATGGCCGCGCCGACAATGAAACCGACCGGGCCACCCGCCGCAGCGCCGATTACGGCGCCCGACCCGACACCAATCGATTCTTCTTTAGATGACTTGGTCGCGGCAAAGGCCAGCGGCGCAAACAGCAACGATGCCACCGCGACAGTTGTTAGGGCAGTAAATGTATAACGCATGTGAATGTCCTCTTTCTTGCAGGGCCGGAGCTGTGGCCTGCTTCTTGAGTTCATTACACGGCGAAATACGGGTCGCGAGGGGTCGCTATCGTGGTCAGTCGATGATCAATTGTGGCAAATCATGGCCGTCGCAGCTTCCGCCTGCTTATCTGTTCTCATCGGTCAGTGCGACAAACGTGCCACCGTTTCTTTCGCAGAGGACGCGCATCAGTGTCGCGAAGCGAATTGCGGTTTCGGGTATCTGACCGCCTTTGCGGAATCCGCGCGGAAAGCCCACACCGTGCAGTCGCACGCGTCGCTGGCCGTCAGCGTCGGCGCGGTTGAGTCTGTCAATTGTAGCCACGACCGCATCGATCGAGTAATTGCCCTGAAAGTCATCGCCAAAAACGTAGACGCTGACTTTTTTGTCCGCGGCCCAGAATTGCGTAATCGCTTCCTGAATTCCGTCCACCGGGTCGCTGTCACTCGTTGCCGTCCAGGTTCGCATCCGGTTGACAATGGCCTGGCGGCGCCCGGGAGAGTCGGGAATCCAGCGGGCCACGTAGTCCTGAAACATGTAGCGCCCGTCGTCGTTCATGATCTGGATGCCCTTGACGATCGGATAGGCCTCCAGTGTTTCGCGCACCTTGCGCTGCGCCAGGCCCCAGTTGTAGTTCTGCATGCTCGGTGAGGTGTCGATGACGAAGATAATGTACTCGCTGTCGACCGGGATTCCTGCTACGGCATCTTCGTCCGGACGCCGGTAGTAGGGCTGGAGACGCCTCATTTCATCGGTCAGGCGCTGTTTCGCCGCCAGCATTTCTCCTTCGTCGACGGTCTCCTCTTCGTCCTGTTTCGTCGCCTTGTACTGACCGCGGATCTTGTTGAGGTCACCCGTCAGCTCGGCAAGAAACAGCTTTGTTGACGCCGCGTCTGCTTTGACTTCCTTGAGCTCGCGATCAAGTATCGTCGTCTGTCCTCGAATCTGGAACAGCTCTTCCTGCAACAGCGCAATCAGCTGTTCGAGATTATTATCGGCCTCTTCGATAACTACCGGTTCATAGATCTTGCTCAGCACGAGCAACAAAATAATGGCGCCAAAACCGCAGCAGATGCAGTCAAGGAACGACAGGCTGAATGCCTGGATATTTCGTTTACGGCGCATCGTTTCCGGCCCCCGTCACGGCCAGTCCCGGCTGACGCTGACGAACGAGCCACGGCTCGTCAGCGCCAGCGACCAGAACGAGATCGGCGCGTTGAGATCCCCCTCCATCGGGTAAAGCAAAATGTTTATCGGCACGCCCGACGGCAGCTCGCGCACCGCCTTGGTGAATATGTTGCCGCGCTCGCCGCTGCTGACAACCGTTTTGCTGGTCGTCTCCGCTTCCAACGTAGGCAGGCCATCAACCAGCAGGATTATATTGTCGGGTCGCGGCGACAGCTCCTTGGCGATCCTGAAGGCGGCGTGCATGTTGGTGCCGTTTTTCGGCACGGTCCGTCGCAGCACGCGGACCGCTTCGTTGAGCTGCGTATCGTCTTCGGCTTTGAGCCAGATCCCATCGGTACCCTTGATAACCGGCTCTGCCTTGTTGTTGAACATGTAAATCTGGTACTCGCTGCCCTGCGCAAATTGCGACGTCAGCCAGTCCACGCTTGCAACCACCTGGCGCCACTTGCGCGACCGCAGTTGCTCAGCGTCGGGCAGGTTACGTCGTCGCAAAACATTCACGAGCTTGTCGCTGAGCATGCTTGCCGAGCGATCCACCAGGATGAGGGTGCGCTTGCCTCCCAGCTTCAGCCCGGTCAGGTACTGACGATCGCCTTCACCTTTGAATGTGCGAATCTGTCGGCCTGCTGCATCCTGCTGCTGCTTCAATGCCAGCAAACGCTTGATTTCCTCCTCCAGCGACTTGATGTCCGACTGCAGTTTTTCGACACGCTCGATTTTTGCCAGCGTCTCGTTATCGTATTTGTCGAGTTCCGCCTGCAGCTCCTGGATGAGCGCCTTGATCTGTGCGATCTTGCTGTCTGCGTCCTGCAGCTCCGTCTCGAGTTTTTGTTTGGTGTTGCGGGCCAGTGCCAGGTTCTTGCGGCCTTCCAGTATTTCGATTTCCAGGCGATTGGTCTCCGCCATCAGCGGCGTCCTGTCGGCTTCGGTCGTGGCATTCACGTGTGAGTTGATGATCATGAAGAACAGGATTACGGCGCCGAAACCGCAGCTCATGCAGTCGAGGAACGCCATGCTGAAGATCTCTGCCTCGCGCCGCTTACGTGCCACGTCGATCCTCCGCTGCTATCAGACGCAGCTCGAACCCCGGCGTGCCGATGCGGATGAGGTCGCCCGCCTGCAGCACGGCCGAGCCATCGATCCGGTGTCCGTTGAGAAAAGTACCGTAGCGGCTGAAATCGGTGACCACGCACTGGCCGTTTTCCTGGCTGACGGCACAGTGGCGCCGGGACAGGCCCGGCATTTGCTGCTGCAGGTCGAGCCAGCGTTCCCCTTCCGCCGCCTGGGTACCCAGGATCAGCGGATCGACGTCGATCGAATAGGCATGATTGCCAAACAACAGATGCGTCGGCTGGCCACCCTGCCTTGCAACCTCGCTCGGGCGCACCTCGACCGGAGCCTGGTCCCACGGCAGATGCCGCAGCAGCGTCATGCCGCCGCTGCGCCGATCTTCGCGACAGCGCTGCAACAGCCCGCGCGCCGTTGCGCCGGGCTCAAGCAGGAATACTTCTCCGCCGACCCGGGTTTTCAGCGTCTCGGCGAGTCCTGGCATACGCGCCGCCCGATCGGACAGCTGGATTGCAGGCGTATCCTCGGCACGGTACAGCGCCCGCAGATTGCTCACTATGTTCTGATAGACCGGAGCCGCCGCCGCAACCAGTTCGAGCGATTCGATCTCCGCCCGGTGCGTTATGCCACGATACTCCACGGCCATTGGAATCGTTTCTCCGCTGGCTGCAACAGACAGCCAGTCCGACATGTTGTCCTGCAGCATCTGTTCCGTTTCCGCCGTGTGCAGCGGGTCGAAACGCGATTGCTGCACAAAGGCCTCGGCTATGATTCGCAACCAGCTATCGTAGAGATTCAGCAAGCCGCAGTCCTCTGCGACGACGCCTCGTTCGACCTGCACCTCGCCCTCCTGCAGCAAGCGCGTCAATGCAGCTGCATGCAGGCTGAGGTCGATATGGACGGGCACCGCATGCTTGTAGTGTCGGCGCGTCGCGGCGACCGCTGCATCGACCATTGCAACCACGCTGATGTCGAGCTCCATTGCAATGCCCAGCAGCAGTCCAAGATTGTCGTTGTTCATGTAAGCCGGTACGGCGATCGCGAGCCGATCGCCGGGCCGGGCAACCTGCCGCCAGATTTGCTCCAGCTGACGGCTGGCCAGGTCCGCCGTGCTCATATGCTGGAAGCGGGGATCGCTAAGTGGCTCGGTCCGGAGGTCGGACCAGTAGCGGTTGTGTATCCGGCGAGGCTTCAACCTTGCGTTGGCATAAGCCACGTTGCCGGTGGCGAGGTGGTCGTCTTCGAGCAGCGAAAAACCCGGCTCGCGATAGAGAATCCGCTCGCCATTGATAACCAGAATCGCCGCGTCGTTCAAATGTGCTGCAAGTATGCCCACTGCTTCGAGAGCCTGTGTCTAGTCCGCCTTCATGTGCCGGATGACCTTGTCATCGCAATACGTTTCGCTGTCGAACACGAGCCGCTCCTGCATGAGCTGCAGCTGATGCACGAGAAACATCAGGAAAATACTGATGAGCAGCGCGATAAAGGTCGAGTTAAAGGCAACGCCGAGGCTTTGCGTCACGCCCGCGATGTCGCCCTGCACCGCTTTGTCGGCCTGCGCCAGCGCCTCACCGATGCCACGCACGGTGCCGATAAACCCGATCGACGGTATGGCCCAGGAAATATAGCGAATCATCGACAGCTCCGAGTCCAGTCGCTCAGCCTCCGACTCGCAGATCGTATGCGTGCTCGTCGCAACGTCCTGGATGTTGCGGGTCGAACTGAATCGCCGCAGGGCGTTCAGGAGCGCCCGCGGCAGCAGCATCTGCTGACGATCTTCAGGCAGCGCCTGAACCTGGCGGGCAAACTCGCGTGTATCTTCAGGAAGTATTCGCATCCCCTCAGCGACGGGCACAAGGTCCACTTCCAGGAGCCGTCGCTCGCTGCTCAGCCTGACAGATTTGTAGCCCATGATTGCCAGCGCCCAGAACATCAGGATGAAACAGGCTTCCTGCTCCCAGTCCTTTATCAGGACCCACACGCTGCGCTCACGTACGTAGTCCGGATCGGCCGCCGCCATCATATTCTGTTCCTCGATCACTTCGGCGGCATTGGGTCGCACAACCGAAACATAGAAAGCGTGCACAACGATAATCGCGATGATGAGCGCAAAGAGCTGGAAGACGAATTCGACCGGAATGTTCTTCTTTTTCATGAGTGCCAACCTGAACTGGATCAAATATCTGTGGGAAAGGGTATGGATTGCCCGAACTTGACGTTTTCACTCGGAATGAACTCATCCTCTTCGTCACTGTAGAGCTCGTCCGAAAAATCAAACTCGTCAAGCGTCACGTCCTGAGCCTCGTCAGCCGCATCGGTCGTCTCCTCGGGCTTTGCCTCCGCCGCATCCGGATCGACATCGTCAGGCTCCTGCGCCCAGGCAGGCAGCAGCACAAGTAGCAATAGCAGCATCAACGGCCGATTCATGTCAGGCCTCCTTTCGACCAGCGTAAGCTTTTGACAGCGATGACACGGAATTGTCTCATGAAAACCTGATCCTGATGCTCAGTCCGCATACCGGGCGATTCGAAAACCGACGTCGGGTCGCGCCGTCGCGCTGTAGTCACGATAGCTCAAGCGCAATTCCGTGATACCGGAATGGCGCCAGCTGGAACCGCGAATTACGTGGCTGCTGCCGCGCTCGGGACCGACGGGATCGACCGCCGGCTTGGTAATGCCAGGCGTCGGCACCGTGTACCAGTCGTTTACCCACTCCGCCACGTTTCCGGCCGCATCGTAAATACCGATGGCATTTGGCTTGAATGTACCCACGGGTGCCGTTGACGCGTAACCATCGTCATACCCGGGCAGAATAGACGGCACCAGTTCCCTGGCCGAGACGTCCGCGAGGTTTGCACTGTCCTTCGGAGGCGGCCACTTGTCCCCCCAGGGGAACTTCGACGCCCGCTTGCCGCCGGCATAGCGTATCGCCAATACCCACTCGGCCTCCGTCGGCAGTCGATAGCCGTCCGGCGTCGGGTATATCGGTACCCACCGGTCGAATTCCTGCCGGTACACTGGCGTTCGGCCCTCCTGCGTGCTCAACCAGTTACAATATTGCGCCGCGTCTTCCCAACTGACGTTCGCAACCGGGTTTTCGTCGGCGGCGAGGGAAGCGTGCACATCGGCACCCGAATCGTGGTTTTTGCGAAACTGCGCGAATTGTTTATTGGTTACTTCGTAAATGCTGATCAGGTAAGGTCGCGTCAGGGTTACCGGACGTATGACCTCGTTCGCGCGTCGGCCCGGCTCGGCCCGCGAAGCGCCCATGGAAAAGGTGCCACCCTCGATTCGACGCAGGCTCTGACCCGCCGCCGTGGAGACCGTTTGCGCAACTGAGTCGCGTGCTATCGACTCCAGCGACCGCAGCCGCGCCGTCAATGCCTGCGGATATCCGGGTCGCGGCGTCACGGTGCGTGTCCATGAACGGTACCCCTGCCTGCGAACCTCAATGCGGTGTGGAGCCGAACTCAAGCGCAACGTCGTCTTGCCGGTGCCGACGGCTCGTCCGTCGACGTATACCGCGGCGTCGTCCGGCTGAACGGTGACGGTTATTGTGCCGAGCCTGGCCGACAGATCGACGGTAATCGAATCGCTGGCAGCGGACTCGAGACGGATACTGCGACTCGTAACACCGTAGCCCGCCTTGGACATACCGATCTCATAATCGACGTCCGGCGACAGCGACAGCGTGAGCGGTGACTGACCGCGATAGCGGCCGTTCACTGTGACGTTCGCGCCGCGCGGAATCGTTTTCACAAGCAACTTGGCGTCTGCCGGTTGCAAGGTGATTTGCGGTATCGTCTTGTCGACATTCGGCTCGGCCACCACGCTGCCGTCCCAGGCCGCGTATCCGTCCTTGGCAACCGTGATCTCGTGCGTCCCGTCCAATAACTCGATGACGGCGGGCGTCACGCCGACCCGCTCGTCGCCCGCAAATATGTCGGCACCGGGCGGCTCGGTCTGAACGGTGACGTTGGCCCATCGCGGCACCAGCTGAACATGCACGCGTTCAACGCGCTCGAGTCCCGCCATTTCGATGGTATCCGTAAACGGCAAATACCGCGGCGACTCGACGCGCAGGGTGTGCGTGCCTGGCTGCAGCTCCAGCGGCCCGAACGGCGCTTTTCCCACCTGCTCGCCGTCGACCGTGACAATCGCGTCGACGGGCGGTTCGGCAATGACCAGCAGCTGCCCGGGCTTTTTCCGCATGCGCAGTGACAGGGTCATCGACTGATCGTCGCCGACGACGAAGCTCTGACGGACGTCGTAGTAGCCCTGCTTTTGCACATTGACGGTATAAGTGCCTTTGCGCAGCAGCATGCGATCGCCGATCGGAAGCCGAAACCAGCCGCCGTCAATGTTGAAACCGTCCGGACCTGGCGGTTCGATTTCAAATTCCACTGATTTCGCGCTGAATAACAGGTACGAGGCGAACAGCAGCACGGCCAGACCGCTGCCGACGATGATCTTCAGTGGACTCTTTTTCGTCGTGTCGATCTGCGCCGTAATCTCGGCGGCACGTCGAAACGCCGTCGGCGCAATCGCCTCGTCGTCAGGGAGCCCTTCGCGCTCAGTTTCCTCCGGTGGTTGCGTAACGTAGGCGCTATCCTCGAGCCTGACGTCGAGCAATACGCGGTCATCGTCGACGCTGACGTGAATGCGGCTGCCGTAAAACTTAAGTTCGTCGCCATCCTTCAGCCGTCGGCTCGCCTCCAGCGGCATTGCATTGATTTGCAGCGCCATATCCCGGCCCACCGGCTGCACAAACGGGACGCCGTCGAGCAGATCCAGTAATGCCACCGGTGCACCGCCGGGACCAGGCAGCCGTAAACCGCAGTCGCTCGCAGTTCCCACGCGTAGCGGCAGCTGTTCTGCCGCAATGCGACGCTCGCCCTCCACGTCCCTGATGAACAGGTGATCGAGGCTCAAATCGCTTCCTCGCAGCGGACGACGACGGGCTCCATTTCTATTTCCGGCGCGACTCGAAACTCGAGCCGCACGTCGCGAAAGCCCGGTCGAACCCCGACGGCCACATAGGTTCCGGGCCTGAGCTCGAGCTCGCGGCTCCGGAAGTTGCCGAGATTACCCACCTTGTAGACGGAGACATTGGTCAGGTTGTCGGATAGCAGCGCCACCGGAACCGGCGTGGCCGCGCGTTTTAGCAACCGCGAGAGCTCGTCGCGCTGCGCCGCAAGCCGCGCGCCAATATCCTGCATTCGCGTGATGTCGACCACCAGCGAGGTGGCCTTCTGCATTACGGGGGGATTGCTGAGCTTGTCCGGATCGCTCAGGTACTCGTCCAGTTGCTTGTGCAGGGCGCTCATCTCGCGGGCGTGAGATAGTCCATCGATCGCGAAAGACAGGTTGCCGTCGATCTTGAGGATCTCCTCGTAGGTCGTCGCTACGGCCTCCCAATGCTCGTCCTGCTCCAGTGAAAGCGCCTCCTGTTCGAGCGCACTGATGTTATCGAGCCGCAGTCCCTGGTCGACCTGCAGCAGCCCGTCGGCCGGCTCGGGCGACCCGGGGATGAGGCTCTCTGCCATGCGAAACGCCGCTCGTGCTGCAAGGTAGTCGCCGGCGGCCAGTGCGGCCAGTCCCTCGCTCATGCGCAGGTCGAACTCCATCTCGAGGCGCGTTCTCTGTACGCGGGCAAGGCCCTCAGCGGCAGGTTCCCACAACGGGTCAAGCTTGACGGCCTGACTGAAACTGGCCTCGGCTGCGTCAAGTTCGAGGTCTTTTTCATAGGCCAGGCCCTGCTCGACAAGCTGCAGCACGCTTTGCAAATTCCTGGTCCGCTCGTAGCCGGCGCGCGCGACCGGGCTGTTGGGAGTAATCGCTACGGCAAGTTCATAGAGACGCAGCGCCTCCGGCCTGTCGCCGGCCTCAAACGCCGCCTGGGCACCCGTGAGCGCCTTCTGAAACTCCGGCTCGATGCGGTCGAACAGTGGCTCCACAGCAGATATCGCATCGAGGTAATGCCGCTCCGCAGCCGCATAGTCTCGCTCGAGATAGGCCTTGTCGCCCGCGGCATAAAGCTCCTGTGCCCGCTTGAACTGCACCCCGGCCCAACGCTGCACGCTGCGCCGTTCCAGCGTCTCGAAGTTCGACAGCAGCTCGCCCAGAATCATCTCGGCATTGAATCGCGCCCGGCCGGACTCGTCGAGACCGCTGTAGTCGGCTTCATTTTCGTTAAACAGGATCTCTTCGCCGCCAATGCCGCGGGACTCGGGCCGGTGGTCGCGCTTCGCACGACGCTGACCCGGCGTCAGATCGCCGTCCTCGACGGCATTAGCAGCCGAATCGGTCGTGCCAGTCAGCCCGGGCTGCCGGGCCGCCGTTGGCGGAGCATCCGTGGAAACAGTTTTCGGCAGTAGAAATACCACGGCCAGCAGCAGCAGCAGCAGTGCGCCCAGGGCGATACCCAGTGTCTTCGCGCTGATCCCGGGCTGCGACACGGTCGCCATCTCGGATTGTGCGGTCGTGCGGGCCAGGCTTGCCGGGTGGATCGACTCGATCGTGTCCACGCGCTCATCAACAACCGTCGGTCGCGCCGCGATCTTGATCCTCGCGGGTCCGGGCGAAAACCCGGACGTGCGCAACTGCTCTGCGACACCCTCGGCGTCCGGTCGTTTCGCTGCATCTTTGTCGAGCATGCTGGCGACCAGCCGCCGCAAAGACAGCGGCACGTCGGAACCGTCGGCCGCCTGCCGCAGCGCCGGTGCGTGGTTTCGAATATCGTCGGCTGTCCGGGACGACGAATACGGCGAGCGACCGCTGACCAGGTCGTAGATCAGGCCACCCAGCGCGAAAATATCGTCCGCCGGTTGCGCCGCTTCGCCAGCCAGCGACTGCGGACTTCGGGCGATCAGCGATCCACCGCTCTTGGGCGAACCGATTTTGGCTGACACGCCGAAGTCGCTGAGATACGGCGCTCCATTGCGATCCAGCAGTATGTTGGAGGCTTTGATATCCCGGTGTACGATCCCTTTGCCGTGCGCATAGCGCAGCGCATCGGCGATCAATCCAATCGGACCCAGTACCTGTTGCAGCGGTTCGCCGCTGAGTTCGCTCAGGTCCGGCCCATCGATATATTGCTGGCTATAAAACGCGCGATCGGCGTCACCATGAAACTCGAACACCCGCACGATGTGCGCGTGCACCAGGCGGATATTGGTTTGCCATTCTTCCCGCAGGCGTTCGGCGGCTCCCGGAGTCTCGCCCGCTATCTTGAGGGCAACTGCCGCACCGGTCAGCCTGTCTTTCGCCAACCACGTCTCTGCCTCACCACCGCCGCCAAGGCGTCGGTCTAGCGTGTATCTGTCGGCTAACTGGGTTCCTTTGCTGAGCTGAGGCATCGCGTGCGATTAGTATCCGCCCATTCTATTGCGCGCCTTCGGCGGTGCGTACCGGGGCAATCACGTCGGCGGTCTGGCTGAAACCCGTCTCCGCCTCGTAAATCTCCTTCAGCAACTTTCGCCAGCTTTCGTACTGCGCCGCCGCAGTGCCCGTCAGGCGTCGCTCCTGGCCCTCGACATTCACGACCATCGGAGCCGCTTCGGCGCCGAACGACTCGGACAACTCCGCGATCGTATCGAGATGCAGGCTCGCCTCACTATTGCGTTGAAAGCCACCGATCACGCGGTTCAGCCCTTCGTAGATGCCCATATTCTGCAGGCCGCGATTCACGTTCCGGGTCCTCCTGTTGGAGCTGTTCGTGTCGATCGCCAGCGAACCGGCCAGCACAACAACGCCGACCAGCGCCTGCATCCGTGCCGAGCGCTTTACCTCGCGATAATTGACGGCCTCCTGACGGGAATTTTTTCGCCAGCTGCGATAGGGGATCGCGATGCCGTAATAGAAATTTGCGTAGTGCTCGTTGAGCGTGTCAACGACCAGCCGATCCCGCTCGCGAATCTGGCGCAGGCGCATGACCGCGGGATCATTTTCGGCCGGCAAACGAACGATGCTGACAAGACCGTCTTCGTCCGTTTGCAGGTGCTCGCCGTAGGCCAGTGGCGACATGTCCGCGAAGAACTGCAGTTCCGAAATCTGCCGTGTCTGCTGCAGCTGTTTGGCGGGCAGCTGCGCCACGAATGCCTGCAAATCGTTGGCGATATCATTGAATACTTTCTGGTACGGATCCCGCCGGCGGTCGCGGCGCTCCGAGTAGGAAGTCTTACCGGTCTGCGTTTCGTAAGATTTGTCGAACCAGCGTCGACCCGCCGCATCGTCGACCGAGATGTCGAGCACAACGAACTCGCCGTCTGATTTTTCTATTTTGCCGCTGACGATGACGTCGGTGAAAGCACTGCGCGACGGGATGACACGGACGGCACCCCAGTGCCCGGTCCCCTGCAAAGTCGTTTTCAGGTGGTAGGCAAGAAATTTGGTTTCGGCCCTGCGTATCTCATCGAAAATACGGGTCTTTTGCGGATCGTTGTTTTCGGGGATGCCTGCATCAAATTCGACGATACCAATATCGAGCAGCATCGCTTCCTCGACCGGCGACTCGGCCACGATGAGCTTGCTCTCTTCGGCAACGACAACTTCGTTGACGGAACAGCCCGCCCCGGCCAGGCATGAGAACGCGATCAGTAAGAAAATCCTGCCCATAGTTCGCGATGTTACCTCTTACATTCCCTTGTACTTGCGGTATTCCTCCCAGAGGCGTTCCCGCAGTTCAGGATCATCTTCGGCCAACGCGGCCTCTCGCAGCTGCTTGGCTACAATATCGTCGTCCATCATGACTTCGATGTCATCCGGTGTACGTTTCTCGATTTCGCCCTCGCTCATGCCTGCCAGGGGATCGCTGCTGCCGCCAGCGCCGCCGCCACCACCTGCTGCGCCACCGCCACCTGCTGCGCCGCCGCTGGCACCAGCCGCCTGTTCACCCAGGCTGATATTGCCGCCCGAGCCGCTGCCGGAGCCGGTCCCATAGCCCTCGGTGTTGCGGCCGACCGTTTCGATTTCGCGCTGCTCTTCCATGAGGACTTCATCGAAGTCTCCGACAGACTTGTCCAGCTCTTCGCCAAGCTGCTCGGCACGCTCCGCGTCGCCGCCCGGGAATTCCCCGACGCTGCCGGACTGATCGCCGTCGCAGCCCATGCCGCCGCCGATGCCACCACCGACGACACCGCCGTCGCTGCAGTCGCTCGAATCGCCGCCGTCGCCGTCTCCCGGAATTTCAACGCTCTCCATGGGTCCGGACCCGCCAGAGCCGCCGGACGATCCGCCCGACGTGCTGCCTGAGGAGCCGCCGTCCATGCCGCCACCCGACGAGCCACCGGGCATGCCGCCGCCTGACGAGCCACCGGGCATGCCGCCGCCTGACGAGCCACCGGGCATGCCGTCGCCTGACGAACCCCCGGGCATGCCGCCGCCCGACGAACCCCCGGGCATGCCGCCGCCCGACGAGCCGCCACCAGGAAGCTGGACCCCGCCACCCGGGCCGCTGCTGCCGCCACTGACACTCACCGACGCGCAACCTGTCACGAAGACGGCCGCGGCCACAATGGCGATGCAAGCCCTCGGCAATGATGTCCGGAATCGGTCTGGGTGAGCTTGATGCATGATCTTCAGCCTCTCAGGAAATTCGCCGGCGAAAACACCAACTTTCGCTACCTATTCATAGGTTTGAGCAAAACCGGGACGTTATGTTCCGCAAACGTCACGATAATACGCGCCCATGGCGCGATCAACACCTAAGCCCTTGATACTGTTAAGTGGCCCCGCGGTAGGGCTTTCTGAACAGGATAAGCGAAAGGTCGTCGGGTTTGCTCGGCTGACCCTCGCTCGACGCGCGCATGCGCTTCGCGGCCAGATCAACGGCGCAGGCGACTGCCTTGGTCAATGGTCCCTTGCGAATGCACTCGATGATTTCGTCAACATGCACGTTATCCATCAATCCGTCGCTTGCAACGATGATGGTATCACGCGGATTCAGGGTGACCGTCGCACCGACGTCTATACGCATGTCGTTCGTGCCGATGAAATTCGACACGAGATGCCGCGACTCGTGGTGCAGAGCGTCGCGCTCATCGAGAAAACCCGCCTCGACCGCGAATCCGGTTGGCGAATGCGCCGTGGTTTGCAGCCTGATGCGCCCGCGCTGTCCAACGATGATGGCTTCGGAATCACCGATCTGGTAGGACCGCGCGACGAGCCCTTCTATCGTAACCACCGTCAATGTCGTGGCCGAACCATTGGCCAGTGCCATTACCGCCGCGTTGGCGGCCTCGATGCCGTTCATAATGGCCGTTCGAAGCAACGTGGTCTTTTCGATCGCGGACTGCAGGGACGCGGCCAGCGTCCTGATAGCCGTCAGCGACGCCCGCTTGCCGGCCGGCAATCCGCCCGCGCCGTCAGCAACCACGAGAACGGCAGAAGCCGGCCCGTAGGGAATGATCGCCACCGAATCTTCGTTCTCGGTTTCCTTTCCCGGTTCCCGGCAGGAATAGGCAATTGCGATGCCGCCGGCGACATCCGACCGCAGTTGTTCCGGCTCGAAAGCCGCGTCCAGAATCAGGATATCTTCGACCCTTTTCCTCATCGGCGGTCCTTTTGCACCCTACTCGCGTCGCACGGGCTCCCGGCACCACGCGCAGTAGTTCCAGAATTCCCGCGCAATGCCCCAATTGCAAGCTTTGCATGAGTGTTTGCTGCCGTTGAGCTTCCAGGGCCGCCGTACTTTTACCCTGCACCATGGGCAGTAGCGCATGAACGGCATCAAAGAACCGCGACAGCGTCTGTTGGCGCAGCGCGTCGTATATCGCTTGTCCGGGTAGTGACGCGCCGTTTCCTCGACAAAGCCCGGCCCATAGCACCACGCGCAGTAGTTCCAGTCATTTTTGACGCCGCGCTCACAGCGCGGACAACTGGACGGCAATCTGGATTCGGAACCGCGCGCGGGATTATCAAATCCGCACCAGGGGCATGCCTGCATGCTCTCCGAAACGGGACCTTCGCAACGACGGCAGTCATGCTGTGTTTGCAGCACCTTGCGAAACTGCCGCTGGAATTCGCGCCATTGCATTTGTCGCCAGGAAGTACCGCGACGGGCACCATTTTTAGCTTTCGGACGTTTTTGTTTTCGGGCGTGACTTTGTGAGCGCTCGAAATCGGACTGCATCTGCACCGCGTCCCGGTAACGCTTCAATGGATCCAGTTGGATAGCCTTCCTGAGCACTTCAATGAATTCGGGACGAACTCGTGCGCTGAGCCTGTCGTAGCCCGCCATCGGCCACTCGAAAGGCCATTCCGGCAATTTCCCCGAGAACATACGGTACAAAACCAGGCCCATGGAAAATACGTCCGACTGGAACTTCGGACGCCCCATTGCCTGTTCGGGCGCAATGTAGTCGATCGTGCCGGAACCTGACGCCTTGAGCGTCCGCAAACTCAGTTTCGCAAAGCCGAAGTCTCCGAGCTTCACGTGCTTGCCTGCAAACAGAATGAAGTTCTCCGGCTTGATGTCGCAGTGAATAATGTTGTGATCATGCGCATGCGCCAGCGCGGCAAGGCCCTGGCCGGCCAGGTCCAGCGCCAGACCTGTCGACGTGCGGCGTTCGATCCGATCCGCGAGCGACTCCCCGCCCAGTTCCATGGCGATCACGAAGTGACCGTCTATATAACTCGCGTTGAGTACGGGCAGTATGTTCGGATGCCTGAGCCTGGTCTGGACGCGCACTTCGTGCAGAAACTCCTCGTGCCCTGTCACGTCGTCTTCTTTCGGAATCTTCAGCGCGACTTTGATGTTCTGAATCGTGTCATAGGCCCGATAAACATCCGCAATAGGACCCGAGGCAATGCGACCGAGAATTCGATACTTGCCGATTTTTTGCCGTGCCCGGAGCATCAGAGTTTCGGCTCCGCGGTGCGCACCCGATTCACGGCGACCTGCCAGCCTCGCAGCAGGCGATCCCTGTGCTCAGCGTTCATCTGCGGCTCGAATACCTTGTCGGGCTGCCACAACGCCGACAGTTCACGAACGGACTTGACGATGCCGGCACCGTAGCCTGCCAGGTAAGCGGCACCCAGAACCGTCGATTCGACGTTGGTCGGCCGCTCTACAGGAATGTCCAGGATATCGGCAAGGAACTGGAGGAACCAGTTGTTCGCCACCATCCCGCCATCCACGCGGATGACGGCCGGCTTGATCCCGTCATCGGACATCGCATCGACAAGGTCACGAGTCTGATAGGCAACGGCTTGCAGAGTTGCGGTTACGATTTCATCCCGACCGCTGCCGCGGGTTAGCCCCAGGATCGCGCCGCGCGCGTCAGGATCCCAGTGCGGTGCACCGAGGCCGGCGAAAGCAGGCACCACGTGAACATCGGAGACAACCCCGGTTCGCTTCGCGATGGCTTCGGACGCCGCTGCCGAATCGATGATTCGAAGCTCATCTCTCAACCACTGCATGGCCGATCCAGCAACGAAAACGCTGCCCTCCAGACCGTAGGTCACATTGCCGTCGATACGCATGGCAATCGTCGTCAACAGCTGGTTTTCCGAACGCAGCGCCTTGTTGCCCGTATTTGCGATCACGAAACAACCGGTTCCGTAGGTGCTTTTGGTCATCCCGTCGCTAAAGCCGGCCTGTCCGATCAGGGCCGCCTGCTGGTCGCCGGCGATGCCGCAGACGGGCACATCACCGCCCAGGCAATCGTCGAGTGCAGTGCCGAAATCCGCGGCGCAATCGCGCACCTCTGGCAACAAAGCACGCGGCACTGAAAAATACTGCAGCAGTTCGTCGTCCCACTCCTGGGTGTGAATATTGAACAGCAGCGTTCGCGATGCATTCGTCGCGTCGGTCGCATGCACGCGGCCACCGGTCAGCCGCCAGAGCAAAAAACTGTCTATCGTTCCGAAAGCCAGTTTCCCGACTTCCGCACGTTTGCGTACGCCCTCGACATTGTCGAGAATCCAGGCGACTTTTGTCGCAGAGAAATAAGGATCCAGACGCAAGCCGGTCTTGTCCGTGATTGTCGGTTCGAGGCCGTCGTTTTTCAGGGATTGGCAAAACGCCGCCGTCCGTCGGTCCTGCCACACGATCGCATTGTAGACACAGTCGCCCGTCTCACGATCCCAGATAACGGTTGTTTCACGCTGATTCGTAATGCCAATCGCCGAAATATCGGCTGCTCCGGCATTGACTTTTTGCATTGCGCCCTCGGTAACCGCCGTAACCGAATCCCAGATGGCTTCCGGGTCGTGTTCGACCCAACCCGGCTGCGGATAGATTTGCGGGAATTCCTGTTGAGCGCTTGCCACCACCTGCGCCCCATGGTCGTAAAGGACCGCACGACTGCTGCTGGTTCCCTGGTCGATGGCCAACAGGTACTTCTTACTCATGCTATTTCCGTCTTCGCCCTGAATAAGGGTCTTTCTATATTCATTTTCTTCCCCGCCTCGACGGGCCAGGGCTGCTCGCCCTGCTCAGAAACGTAATTCGCAATTAGCTTACGGATTTGATTCGGCCATGGTGCTACGCGGCGCACAGCCAGATCGACGTGCAGGTTCATCCATTCGGCTGTCGCTACGAGGTATTTTTCATCCGCATGATACATCCGCATGAACTGGTGGATGCGTTTTTCGTCAAAAGCGAGAACCTGGGACGTAACTATATACGGGTCAGCTTCCGACAGCTCTCTTTGCCAGGTAATGTGCGATTCGACGGCGAATGTTGAGCTGTTATGCGTCCTGATGTATTCATCCGTAAGTCCGAAACGAGTCCAGAGAAGATCGACGCCCTGATCAAACGCCAGAACGTAATACGCAACGTTCATATGTTTGTTGATATCGATCCACTCGGGCAGAACCTGCCCTCGCGCTACTTCGGTACCGAGCATTGCTGGTTGTGACATCGACTTCAATCCTCGTTCAGTTCAGCAATGTCCGAAAAATATGCCAGCGTCGTCGGGTTCGCCAGGGCATCCGTATTCTTCACGGGCTGTCCGTGGACGACCGAGCGCACCGCCAGTTCGACTATCTTGCCGCTTTTTGTGCGCGGTATTTCGGGGACTGCGATTATCTTCGCCGGCACGTGCCGCGGCGTCGTGTTTTCGCGGATGACAGTTCGGATGCGTTGCTGTAATGCGGCATCGAGATCAATGCCGTCCCGCAGAACGACGAAGAGCACGACGCGCACATCGTCGTCCCAGTCTTGACCTATCGCGATACTTTCTACTACCTCGTCGAGTTTCTCGACCTGCCGATAGATCTCTGCCGTGCCAATACGAACACCGCCCGGGTTAAGCACAGCATCGGAGCGACCGTATATGATGATGCCGCCCTCATCGGTGAGCTCGGCAAAATCGCCGTGCGCCCAGACCCCGGGAAAACGCTCGAAGTAGGCGGCGCGATAGCGGGAGCCGTCCTCGTCGTCCCAGAATCCCACCGGCGCAGACGGAAACGGTTTCGTGCAGACGAGTTCGCCGTGTTCCCCGACCACGGGCTCGCCATTTTCATTGAAAATCTCAACGGCCATACCCAGGCCCCGGCACTGCAATTCGCCGCGTCGAACCGGGAGCACCGGGTTACCGAGCGCGAAGCAGCTCAATATATCGGTACCCCCCGAGATCGAGGCAAGCTGAAGGTCGTCGCCAATCGCATCGTAGACGAAGTCGAAACTTTCCGGCGCAAGCGGCGAACCCGTCGAGAGTACCGTGCGCAAACCCGGTAACTGAAACTCGTCCCTGGGACGCAGGCCGGCTTTTTCCAGCGCGGAAATGTACTTTGCGCCCGTGCCAAAAATCGTCACCTCTTCACGAGCGGCCATCTCCCACAATATGCGTCCGTCTTTCCAGAACGGTGAGCCGTCGAAAAGCACGAGCGTAGCGCCGGCCGCAAGACCGCTGACCAACCAGTTCCACATCATCCAGCCGCAGGTTGTGAAATAGAACAGCCGATCCCCTGAACCGATGTCCGTGTGCAAAACGTGTTCTTTCATGTGCTGCAGCAGTGTTCCACCGTGCCCGTGAACAATGCACTTGGGAACGCCGGTCGTACCCGAGGAAAACATGATGTACAGGGGATGGTCGAATTCGACGGATGTGAATGAAATCGATGAAGCTGCAGTCCCAAATTCGCTCCAGCTCAAAGCATCGTCGAGCGATACGTCCGTCGGCAGCTCGTCTATGAACGGAACGACGACGACGCGCTCGATGTCGGGAATTCTTTTCGCTACACCCGCGACCGTTGCGCGCGTGTCAAAGACCCTGCCGTTATAAATATAGCCGTTCGGCGCGAACAGCACCTTCGGCTGTATCTGGCCGAAGCGGTCGACGACACCGTTGATCCCAAAATCAGGCGAGCACGAAGACCAGATTGCGCCGATACTGGCGGTCGCGAGCATTGCGATGACTGCCTCCGGACAGTTGGGCAAAAAGCCGGCGACGCGATCGCCTTTGCCGACGCCGGATGATTTGAGTCCTGCCGCGATAGCCGCGACCTCAGCGCGGAGCTCCGTGCGGCTGAGCGCACGACGCGCTTCATTTTCGCCGAAGAACACAATGGCCGTGTCGTCGCCGTCATCGCGCAGCAGATTGGCGGCAAAGTTCAGCCGACTGCCGTCGAACCAGCCGGCGTCCATGATATTGTCCGGTCGAAGAAGCGTCTGCCTCGCCTTCCTGTCGAAACGAATATCAAAGAAATCACAGGCAGCTTCCCAGAACCGGGGTGAATCATCGACCGACCACCGGTAAAGCGATTCGTAATCCTCGAATCCGGCCCGTTGCATGAAGCGATACATGGCCGAGTCTCGAACGCGTTTCGTATCGGGTGACCAGATGATTGGATTATTCGCCATGGTATTGCTCAACACGTATCGCGCACGCTTACAGTCGAGCCAGTATCCATAAAAACAACCTTGTGTCCATGTCCTGTACAGGGCGATACTCGGTTCATGTCAACGACGATATTGGCAATCGCTGCCGGCATTGTTGTCGTCCTGCTGGGTGCCTGGATTTGGGTCGTCCGGAGAGGCCGGCGCCCCGTACCGGGGCCGCTCAGACCCGGACGGCCCCTGCCCGATTTTCATGCCACCGACGAACAAGGGGATCCGGTGCGATCGACCGCTCTACACGGCTCACCAGCCGTTGTTCTTTTCGTGCGCGGCAACTGGTGCCCATTCTGCAGCGCCCAGGTCGCCAACCTGACGAAATACTACAAGGACATCGTCGACCTCGGAGCCAGGCTGGTGCTACTGACACCAAAGCCCCTGGAGACGACGCGCCGCGTTGCCCGGTTTTTCGAGGTCGAGTTCGAATTCTGGCTCGACGATTCCCTGGTCGTTACCGAGCAACTGGGGCTGTTGCTCGAGGGCGGCGTGCCGAGTAATTACAGCAAGGAATACGGGCGCGATACAATCTGGCCAACCGCACTGGTCGTCGATTCGGCGGGCATCATTCGTTATACCGAACTATCCAGACACATATCAGACCGGCCGGACCCCGAACTGCTGTTGCGGGAATTGAAAAAGACGCTCAAAATTTGACGCCGACGGCCGTGCATAGAAAACGCATGAATGACTCGGCGACCTTGAAGGACGATTCGACAGTCCGTTGAAATTGCGGTTTAAAAACTTCATCTACCTCAAGTTCTTTGACGGCGATGAAACTCTTGCGCCTGATATCGTCGATGCACTCATGGCTCTTGTCGAAGCCGCGCGGCGGACGCACCAGCGATTCGCCGCCAAGCTGAAACTGGCGTTTGAAGGAGCGATCGCTCAACACGCGCTTCCACTCGGACGGTCTGGCCGCGATGCGGTCACGGATCCTTCGTAGCGGATCGGCATCCGGACGCCACATGCCGACACCTACAAATACCTGATCCGGCGCTATGTGAAGGTAGTATCCCGGCGAGTGAACGTCTTTCGCCCGTTCATGGCGAAACTGAATGCCGATGTTCGTCTTGTAGGGTGTCTTGTTCTTTGAGAATCGCGTGTCCCGGTAAACCCTCATCAACGAGCCGCCGACCCGGGTTGGCACAGCCACAAAATGTGGCGCAATATCGGCCAACGGATCCTGCATCGATTGAATAAATGCAAGTGCAACGTCGAGGACCTGCTCCTCGTAACGGCCCTTGTGTTCCTGGAACCATTCACGGTTATTGTTGGCGGTGAGCTGCTCGAGGAACTGAATCGTTTCCGGATAAAACCTGGCGTATCGTCGTGTCATGGTCAGCAGCGACCGGTACCTGCATCGGGATGCGCATACATATCTGATTCATCCTCACCTTCTCTCGGTGTAAGGCAGGAAAAGTCTTTTTCGACCAGGATCTGTAAGGTTTCTCCGTCGTCCAGCACCTGCTCGCCGGCAAGAGAAACCTGTTCCGCGCTTGCCCATTCATGTACCGCCGCCTCGGGCAATCGAACCGTGAGCGAATTGTCAGAAAAAAATGCGGCAGGCTGGACGCTGGCCGGACTGCTTTCAACCCGGTACTGAAGCGAGCCGCCCCCCGGGAATGCCGTTGTTGCTGCCATCACACCGCTTTCGCGCAATGCATCGACTTCGCTACGCGTAAGCCGAAACCGAATGGAATTGTCTTTGATCCGAAGCTTCAACTGACTTTTTCTTGTTGGCCAACAGCCGATGGTCGTACTGCACGGCTTCATCTTCTGTCGTGATTTCGCGCATGCACACCGAGTAGACCACCAGCAGCTGGCGGCCTGTTTGAACAAGGACGAACCCGGCCGATGTCCTGATTCGCCTGCCTGGTATTGCAATCTGCGTTGCTGTACCTGACCAGCCCCGCCACTTCTTCGCTACAAGAACAGCCTATTCGGCAATGACGTTTTCGGCCTGCGGTCCTTTCTGTCCTTGCGTCACTTCCATCGTGACTTTCTGTCCTTCCTTAAGGGTTTTGAAGCCTTCCATCTGGATCGCAGTATGATGAACGAACACATCCTGGCCGCCTTCACGCTCGATGAAACCAAATCCCTTGTCGTCGTTGAACCACTTGACGGTTCCTGTAACTCTTTCGCCTGACATAACTACCTCTTAACTTGCTTTCCGCCACAAGGACGGTTCCAGCGCCGCGCCATTTGTGGTCGGGGCTCGAGAAATGGTACCCCCTATCGCACCGCATTTCACGCGATATCGCACCGCGAGTCACACGCGATGCTGAATATGGCGCTCGCCGAGATTGTCGATCCTGCTGCAGCCGAGCAACGCCATTGTCCGTTCCAGCTCGGTGCGCAGCAACAAGAGTCCGCGTTCGACTCCTGCCTGGCCCCCCGCCGCAAGCGGATAGAGGTAACCTCGCCCGATGCTGCAGGCGTTTGCGCCGAGCGCCAGGGCTTTCACGACATGGGTACCGCGCCGGATTCCGCCATCGCAGATGATTTCCAGCCTGTCGCGTAGCGCATCTGCAATCTTCGCTATGCAGTCGACCGGAGCTGGCGCTGATTCGAGCTGACGACCGCCATGATTCGAAAGCATCACCGCGGTCGCTCCCGAGTCCAGGGCCATGCGGCAGTCCGCAACGGTTTGTACGCCCTTGATGACAAGCGGACCGTCCCACTGTCGGGCGAGCCATTCGACATCTTTCCAGGTCAATGAGCGATCGAACTGGCTGTTGATGTATTCAACCACTCCGCTATCTATCTTCGCCCCTACCGCGCTGCTCGTTATGTTCACGAGATCGAGATCCTTGCGAACCAGTGCACGGTAGAGCCATCCGGGGTGCCGCGCGTAACTTATCGCGCTGCGCCACCTGAATTTCGGGGGTGCTGACATGCCGTAGACGATGTCGCGTTCCCGGTTTCCGGCCAACGGCGTATCGACCGTCAGGCAAAGCGCCGCATAGCCCTTTTCCTTGCTGCGATCAATAAAGTCCTGTGTCAGCCCCCGATCTTTGAAGACGTAAACCTGGTACATCTTTGGGCAACGCCCCGCTTCCGCGGCGTCCTCGATCGTCGTCGTGCCGAGCGTCGACAGGCTGTAGATCATGCCGAACTTCTCGGCGGCACGGATGACCGCGGGCTCGCCGTCACGATGAAACAGCTTCGACGCGCCGGTCGGTGCAATCATGACGGGCCAATCGACCGCTTGTCCGAACAATGTCGACTTCAGGTCGATGGCGCTGACGTCTGAAAGCTGTGAGGGCAATAGCTCGTAGTCATTGAATGCATCCGTATTGCGAGCAAGCGTCCACTCGTCATCGGCACCCCCATCGAGGTAGTGAAACACCGGAGCCGGCAGTCTGCGGCGCGCGATGCGCCGGAAGTCCATGATGTTGTTACAGTCTTTGATCCGCATCTGCGCAGATTAGCATGTAAGGCCTGGCCACTTAACAACATGGCCTGGTGTAATCGTGCTTTAGGAACCTGATAACGATCACCGGCTGCCATGCTGCTGCCCGGCCTGCTAAGATTGCTCGCCAAGCGTCGCAACCGGCAGGCGCTTTTGGAATGGATGACGACTTGGAAAAACCTGCACAGGATCGCGCGGTCGCAAACTGGCTACTGGTCTGTTGCAGCCTCGTTTTTGCGATGGTCGTGCTCGGCGGCTTCACGCGTCTGACGGGCTCCGGGCTTTCGATGGTCGACTGGCGACCTTTGATGGGCATTCTGCCGCCAATGAACGACGCGGAGTGGCAGCGCGTGTTCGCGCTTTACCAGCAGTCCCCCGAATTCCTAAAGATCAATTCCCACATGGACGTCACCGCATTCAAGGGCATCTACTGGCTGGAATACCTGCATCGACTCCTGGGACGGACAATTGGTGTCGTTTTTTTCATACCGTTCGTCGTCTTCGTTATCAGGGGCTACATACGGAATAACGAGTTGCCGAAATACCTGCTGATGTTCGTCCTGGGCGGGCTGCAGGGCCTGCTCGGGTGGTACATGGTAAAAAGCGGGCTTGTGGATGTGCCGCATGTCAGCCAGTACCGGCTCACCGCACACCTGGTTGCCGCTTTTCTAATCTATGCCTACATGTTCTGGGTCGCGATGTCTCTGCTGTTTCCGGCGCCTGGAAATACCGCGAAGCATCCCTGGTACGGCAAAACACTCGGCCTTACCGTGCTGCTGACCGTGACAATCATCTCGGGCGGCTTCGTCGCCGGACTCAAGGCCGGCAAGATTTACAACACGTTCCCGATGATGGGCGACTACTGGTTGCCGCCGGGATTGATGGCGCTCGACCCTTTCTGGCGGAATTTCTTCGACAACATGACGACCGCGCAGTTTGATCATCGCTGGCTGGCGCTTGCGACTTTTGTCGCCATCGCCGTCTATTGGTTCACCGCGCGACACGTGGATTTGCCAAGACGCGCTCGGCCTGCCGTGAACGCGCTCCTGCACACGGCCGTGCTGCAGGTCGCTCTCGGCATCGCTACCCTGTTGCTGGCCGTCCCGGTACTCCTGGGTGCCGCGCATCAGGCGGTTGCCATGCTGCTGTTCACGGTGGCCCTTTACCTGGTTCACGCCCTGCGCCGGGCCTGAACGTCAAACCGCAGTGGAATTTCGGCAATTACCCATGGCTGCATGCGACGAAATCAAGGACGATCTGTACCTATGATTACCGATACCGACCAATTGCACGGCCATAAGGGTGTTTGCTTCGATACGGACCTCATCGTGCGCTATGGCGGCCGAGGGCCACGCTACACCTCGTATCCGACCGCCCTGCAGTTTAGCGAAGGCGTAACGGAAGACGACTACAAACGTCACGCCGTCGCGAGCAACAACAGCAACGTGCCGCTGTCTTTATACGTACACATCCCGTTTTGTCACTCGCTTTGCTATTACTGCGGTTGCAACAAGATCGTTACGCGCAACAAGGCGCGTGTCGATCGCTACCTCGAAATGCTGTATCGGGAAATCGATATGCAGGCGACGTTGTTCGATCACAGCCGCAAAATAGAGCAGCTGCATTTCGGCGGCGGCACGCCGACATACCTCGACAGAGATCAGCTCGCCGACCTGATGGATAAACTGCGCAACGCGTTTAACTTCGATAACAGCGTTGATCGCGAGTTTTCTATCGAGGTGGATCCGAGAACCGTCGATGCGGATCGCATTCGACACCTCGCCGAGCTCGGATTCAACCGCCTGAGTCTCGGCATCCAGGATTTTTATCCCGAGGTCCAGGAAGCCGTGAATCGCGCGCAGACGCCGGACGAGGTGCGAAATCTCGTGAACAGCGCTGTCGACTCAGGCTTTGGGTCGATTTCTTTCGATCTTATCTACGGACTGCCGCTCCAGACCGTCCAAAGCTTCAATACGACGCTCGATCTCGTTATAGACATGAAGCCGGACAGGCTAGCCGTGTATAACTACGCCCACCTGCCGCAGCGTTTCAAAGGCCAGCGTATGATCAACGCCGACGATATCCCGCTGCCCGAGACCAAGCTCGAGTTATTGCGCCACACAATCGACAAGCTGTGCGAGGCGGGTTACGTGTACATCGGCATGGACCATTTTGCCTTGCCGGATGATGAGCTCGTCGAAGCTCGCGGCAACGGCACGCTGCAACGCAATTTTCAGGGCTATTCAACGCATCGCCACTGCGACCTCGTATCGCTGGGAGTCAGTGGCATTAGCCATATCGGCAACCTGTTTGCACAGAACGCAATAACGACGATGGAATACGAGGCGTTGATCGAGAACGGCCAATTGCCAATTCGTAAAGGCGTTGAAGTCGACGACGACGATCTGCTGCGCGCCGACGTGATCCAGGCGTTGATGTGCTATGACAGCCTGTCATTCGACGATTTCGGCACCGAGCACGGCATCGATTTTCGCAAGTACTTCGCCACCGAAATCAAGCGGCTGGCTCCGCTGGCGGAAGACGAACTTGTTGAAGTGGATGCGTCCGGCGTCGCCATCACCCAAAAAGGCAGGCTGTTGCTCAGAAGTATCGCTATGGTCTTTGATCGTTACATCGACCAGGCCGAGAACGATAACCGTTTCTCGAAAGCCATCTGAAGCGACAAAGACCGCTAGCCGGCCACGGTCAGCCAGCCGTGCGTATCTTCTCTCAGACCGTATTGAATATCCTGCAGCACTTTCTGCAGCTTTGCCGTGTTGGCGCCGGGGCTGCCGTCCCGGACCGGAATTTCCTTGCCTTTGTAGACCAGCGCACCGACGGGCGACAGGCACGCCGCCGTGCCGGATAACGTTGCCTCGAAGGTCGAGACCCATTCGAGCAGCTCGGCAACGGTGAAATTTTTCTCGCTGATCTTGTAGCCGAGTTCGGCACCAAGCTTCAGGATCGAATCGCGCGTCATGCCATGCAGGAACGACTCATCGAGCGGCTTCGTGATGATCTCGTCATCACTGATCAGGAGAAAGTTCGCGGCGCCGGTCTCCTGCACGTCACCGTTTGGGCAAAACAGAACCTGGTCAACGCCATATTTTTCCTTGGCGTCGAGCGTCGGGCCGAGCGCCGCGGCGTAGTTGCCGCCCGTTTTCGTGCTGCCTAGATGCTGCGTCGTTCTCGCTCGCTGGTCTTCGACGAGCAGCTTCAGCGTTGCCGTGCCACCCGCGAAATAGTCGCCAACCGGTGACGCCAGAACGAACAACGTCGCCTCGGTCGACGGCGCTGCCGCCGCACCGATATTCGGAAGCGTGCCGATCAGGGTCGGACGCAGGTACAGCGAACTCGGCGGTTCCGGGATATTCCGGGCTTGTTGCGCAACCAGGCTGGTTACCATGCCGGCGAGCAGCTCCGTGCCCGGCACGGGCAAGCGCAGGGACGCGGCGCTTTTTTGCATCCGCGCTACATGGTCGCGCAGTCGGAAAATACGCGCCTTGCCGTCCTTCCATCGATAGGCTTTAAAGCCCTCGAAACAGGTGCTGGCGTAATGAAATACGTGCGAAGCCGGGTGCATCGGCAGCGGTGCAAGCGGCTCGATCGACGGTGTCTGCCACCTGTCGCCAACGTACCGTACGATCGAAATATGATCACAAAATTCTGTGCCAAACTGGCTCATCCTGATCCTGGTCTTGGTGGGTAGCTGCGGGGGCGTAACTTTGCCACTATTCGACCGCCGTTTGCCAGCGTAATTACCCGTATATTGACGCTCGTACTCAAAACGTCGGGGGCGTGCACGCCGTGATCAGTTCGCAGGGCTCATGCCATTTGTTGCGAAACTGGTGCGGCTGGCTGCTCTTGAAGTAATAGGCGTCGCCTTTGGACAAGGCGGCTGTCTGTTCGCCAACCTTCACCTCCAGCCGGCCGCTCAGGATGATGCCGCACTCCTCTCCCTCATGCGTAATCGCGTGTCTGCCCGTTCCGGACCCGGGCTGATAGCACTCCTGAATGAGCTGTATGGCCCGATTGCCGAGGCTCGCGCCGACCTGCCGAAATGAAACGCCGCCATCGGCAATTTCCGTAAGGTCAGCGGCACGGAAGAAAACCTTGTCGCGCACCTCGTACTCGTCGCCGAAAAACTCGCCCAGGCTGATCGGAATACCGTCAAGAATGCGCTTCAACATGCCGACCGTCGGATTGAGCTTGCTCGATTCGATTTGCGAAATGGTCGCGTTTGCGACCCCCGATTGTCGCGCGAGCTGGCGCTGCGAGAGCGCCAAACGCTCGCGCACCTCGCGCAGCCGCCGGCCGATTTGCTGGTCCATCGATGTCTCCCGTCCAAGTGTTTACTATAACTAAACATTCTGCGCGTCTTATTTATCAAAAACAATAGCTTATGAATTCCAACATAACTCGTTGTTTAACGATGCTGTGCAGGCGTACACTCGTAAGCTGCCAAAAAACGCACCGGAGAATGAATGATGAGCGCCGCTCTCGACAACCTGGACGCCTACTGGCTGCCCTTTACGGCCAACCGTGATTTCAAGAAAAAACCCAGGGTGATTACAGGCGCATCCGGCCATTACTACACGGCCAGCGATGGTTCGAAGCTGTACGACACTTTTTCGGGGCTCTGGACCTCGGGTCTCGGCCACTGCCATCCGAAGATCGTCGAGGCCGTCCAGCAGCAGGTCGCCACACTCGACTACTGCATGACGTTCCAGGTGACCAACGACAAAGCCGTCGCTTTGGCGGACCGCGTTACGGGCATGGCGCCGGAGGGTATGACACGGTGCTTCTTCACGAACTCAGGCTCCGAGTCCGTCGACACGGCGCTGAAAATAGCGCTTGGCTATCACCGCGCTCGCGGCGAAGGACATCGGACCCGGCTGATCGGCCGCGAACGCGGCTATCACGGCGTGAACTTCGGTGGCATGTCGGTCGGCGGCATGGTGCCGAATCGCAAGGTGTTTAGCGCCAACCTGCTCCCGGGCGTGGACCACATCCGTCACACGCATGATCTCGAACACAATGCATTCACTCGCGGACAGCCCGAATGGGGCGCACACCTCGCCAACGATCTCGAAGGACTTTGTGCGCTGCACGATGGCAGCAATATTGCCGCCGTCATCGTCGAGCCGGTTGCCGGTTCCACGGGAGTACTGCCACCGCCGGTCGGGTATCTCGAGCGGCTGCGGGAGATCTGCGACCAACACGGCATATTGCTGATCTTTGACGAAGTCATTGCGGCGTTCGGGCGCCTCGCCCGGCCCTTTGGCGCCCAGCGTTTCGGCGTAATACCCGACATCATTACGACGGCGAAAGGGCTGACGAACGGCGTCGTCCCGATGGGCGCGGTACTGGTTCAGGACTCTATTTACGATGCATTTATGCATGGGCCGGAGCACATGATCGAACTCTTCCACGGCTACACTTACTCGGGGCACCCGGTCGCCGCGGCAGCCGGACTGGCCACGATGAATGTCTACGAAGAGGAAGGTACATTCGAACAAGCTGCCGCACTCGAGCAGCATTTCGAAGACCTGCTGCATTCCTTCGCTGATCACAAACACGTGATTGACGTGCGTAATTTTGGCCTGATGGGTGCCATCGAGATGGCGCCGCGTGACGGCGCCCCCGGGGCTCGGGGTGGCGAAGCGCACAAGAAGTGCTTCTGGGATGAACATCTCGTGATTCGCAACGGCATGGACACGCTGCAGTTTTCCCCATTCCTGAATTCCAGACCTGATGAGATGCAGAAGTCGTTTGCGACCATTCGTCGGGTCCTTGATACGATCGACTAAGCGCAAACGATATCCGGAGAGGCTATGAACGCCAGACCTGCAGGCAAGATCGACGCCGCCAACGTGGTGGGCCACTTCATCAACGGCGCGGACGTCGCGGACGATAATCGGCCCGAACCGATTACAAACCCCGCGACCGGCAAGGTGACGCGGCATGTTGCGATGGCGTCACGGCAAACGGTTGAAAATGCGATCGCCGCGGCGGAAGCGGCATTTCCCGCGTGGCGCAATACGCCGCCGGCAAAGCGCGCGCGCATCATGTTTCGCTTCAAGCAGCTGCTGGAGGAGCATGCCAACGAAATCGCCGCTGCCATCACCGACGAGCACGGCAAGGTGCTGGACGACGCGATGGGCGAATTCGGGCGTGGCGTCGAAGTCGTCGACTATGCCTGCGGAATTCCGGAACTGTTGAAAGGCGAATACAACCGCAACGTTGGGCCTGGAGTCGACAGCTGGTCCGACCATCAGCCGCTCGGCGTTGTCGCCGGCATTACGCCGTTCAATTTCCCGGCGATGGTTCCCATGTGGATGTACCCGATGGCTATAGCATGCGGCAATACCTTTGTATTGAAACCGTCCGAGAAAGACCCGACGGCGCCAATGATTGTCGCACACCTGTTCAAGCAGGCCGGTTTGCCCGACGGTGTCTTCAATCTGGTCAATGGCGACAAGGAAGCCGTAGACACCTTGCTCAATGACGATCGCATTCAGGCGGTGAGCTTTGTGGGATCAACGCCGGTGGCAGAATACATTTACAGCACGGGCACGAAGAAAGGCAAGCGCGTGCAGGCGCTTGGCGGCGCGAAGAATCACGCAGTCGTCATGCCGGATGCGGACGTGGATAATGCCGTCAGCGCCCTGATGGGGGCGGCATTTGGCTCCTGCGGCGAGCGATGCATGGCGATCTCTGTCGCCGTTTGCGTTGGCCACGAAACCGCGGACATTGTCGTCAACAAGTTGCAGCAGCAAATTGCACAACTGAAGGTGGGTGCCGGAACGGATAATGCAAACCAGATGGGCCCGCTGGTCACGCAAGCGCATCTGGAAAAAGTGCGGTCCTATGTCGATCTCGGTGTCAAGGAAGGCGCTGACCTCGTCGCCGATGGGCGGGGTCTTGTCGTGCCGGGGCATGAAGACGGGTTCTTCCTCGGACCCTGCCTGTTCGACAACGTAACGTCCGACATGCGCATCTACCGGGAAGAAATCTTCGGCCCGGTGCTGTGTGTTGTACGAGCCGAATCGGAAGAGCAGGCCATGCGACTGATCGACGATCACGAATACGGCAACGGCACCTGCATTTTTACGCGCGACGGCGAAGCGGCCCGCTATTTCGCCGACAATATAAAAGTTGGCATGGTTGGCATCAATGTACCGCTGCCCGTGCCGGTCGCGTATCACAGCTTTGGCGGCTGGAAACGTTCCTTGTTCGGTGACCTCTATGCTTATGGCCCCGACAGCGTCCGTTTCTATACGCGCCGCAAAACAATTACCCAGCGTTGGCCATCCGGTGGCGTTCGCGAAAAGGCGCAGTTCTCGTTTCCGGGGCGGCAGTAGCAATTTCTGATATACAATCACGGTCCCCCACTTTCCGGAGACAGCGATGAGAAAGCTGGTTTTCTCGTTTTTGCTTTTGGGGCCGCTGGCATTGGCCGATGAAGCCGCGAGCCCGTTTGCGGCCGTCGAGGTTGCGCCTGGCATCTACCTGCTCGGTAACACCAATGATGGTTTTGCGCTCAACGTTCCCGAGGACTTTGTGGGGGGCGGCGTCGGCCTGCTCGTCGGTGACGAGTACGTGGTCCTCATTGATGACGTGATGGAACCGACAGCACCGGCACTGCTGCGAAAAGTCGAGGAGATCGCTGGCCGACCAGTCGACTTCGTGATCAACACGCATGCGCATGGTGATCACGTAGGTGGCAATGTGTATGTTGCCAAGAACGGCGCCCTCATCGTCGCGCATGACAAGCTTCGCTCCCGCATGGAGAACGACCCAAAACTCAACACGGGGGCCGGCGCCTTGCCCGTCATCACGTTTTCCGAGCAGATGACATTTCATGTCAATGACGAGGAAGCGTTCGTGTTCCACGTTGAAAACGCGCACACGGATGGTGATGCCGTAATTCATTTCCGCACTGCCAACGTGATCGCGCCGGGCGACATCAGCTTCCGCGGACTGTTCCCGTTTATCGATCTTGACAGCGGCGGCTCTGTTGCCGGCTACAAGGCGGCTATGCAAAAGCTCATTGACATGTCGGACGGCGAAACGAAGTTCTTGTCGGGTCACGGCCCGGTGGGCACACGCGCAGGATTGCAACAGGACCTCTCGATGCTCATCGATGCTGAAGCGCGCGTCAAAGCTCTGATAGACAAAGGCATGAGCGCCGAGGAAATATTAGCGACAAACCCGCTGGCTGAGTATCACGACCAGTACAACTGGTTCTTCATAACCACGGAACGCATGACCCAGACCTTGATTCGCTCCCTGACTACGGACTGAGATATCAACATGGATGCAAAGAAAGCTGGTGAATTTGTAAACAGCATGTGGGATGACTCAATTATTCCCGAGATTTCCGAATATATAAGGGTGCCGAACAAATCGCCTTCTTTCGACCGGGACTGGGAGAAACATGGATACATGGAAACGGCCGTCGCTATGCTCGAGGCCTGGAGCAAACAGCAGCCCATCAAGGACATGCAGGTCGAGGTCGCGCGGCTTCCAGGCCGCACGCCGATTCTGTTCATCGACATTCCCGGGCAATCGGACGACGTCGTTCTGCTCTACGGGCATTACGACAAGCAGCCGGAGTTCAGCGGCTGGGATGATGACCTGGATCCATGGACGCCGGTGATCAAGGACGGCAAACTGTATGGGCGCGGCGGCGCCGATGATGGCTACGCGACGTTTGGCTCGCTGACCGCGATTCGCGCATTACAGGAACAGGGCATTCCGCACGCGCACTGCGTCGTCATTATCGAAGGCTGTGAGGAAAGCGGCAGCTTCGACCTGCCCTACTACATCGACTTGCTCGAAGACCGCATCGGCTCGCCCGACCTGGTTGTCTGCCTCGATGCAGAATGCGGAAATTACGACCAGCTGTGGTGCACGACTTCCCTGCGCGGCAATCTGACGGGCGCGCTGCGTGTCGATGTGTTGACCGAGGGCGTGCACTCGGGTACAGCCAGCGGCATCGTACCATCGAGTTTCAGAACCGCTCGTCAGCTCATCAGTCGGATCGAAGACGAATCGAACGGCCACATACTCATCGACGCGCTGCATGTCGATATTCCCGAGCAACGCCTGGAGCAGGCGCGCCTCGCGGCGGAGACCCTTAAGGATTCGGTGTACGAGAAGTTCCCCTGGGCCGTCGATAAACCCGATCCCGGCGAGTCGAACGAGGAGCTGCTGCTCAACAATACGTGGCGACCCACGCTGGCTGTCACTGGTGCGGCAGGAATGCCGGCCCTGCTCGACGCCGGTAATGTGCTGTTGCCATTTACCACACTGAAGTTATCATTCCGCTTGCCGCCGACGTGCGACGCCGACGCGGCAGCGGATGCGGTAAAAGAAGCGCTGGAAGCCGACCCTCCCCCAATGGCAAAAGTATCGTTCGAGATCGAGTCGAGCCAGGCTGGCTGGAACGCCCCTGCGGTCGCCGACTGGCTGGAAGCCTCGATGCATAAAGCGTCAAACGCGTTCTTCGGAAAGCCTTCGATGTACATGGGCACGGGCGGCACGATTCCATTCATGGGAATGCTTGGCGAGCGTTTTCCCGACGCGCAGTTCCTGATTACCGGGCTGCTGGGACCCAAGTCGAACGCGCATGGGCCCAACGAATTTCTGCACATAGAAACTGGCAAGCGCTTAACCAGCTGCGTGTCCCAGGTCCTTGAGGATCATTTCAATCGATAGAGCTACCTCTAATCGCCGTCCGCGCAACTGCCTGCATTGGTTCGTCCAAGTCACGCTCTCCTCTTCTAATCACGCATATGCCACAGAGCCGGCCGTTGCAAACGCATGATAGATAACCAAGAAGACAACACGCCCACGGAGCGAGCGTCCGCGTCGAACGGTTTTGTTTGGAAGGCGTTGTCGAAATTAATCATGCTGGCAGGTGTCGCATGGGTCATTTTCATATTCGCACGCGAGTTTTCGAACCTACGCGACGATTTTAAGATACAGAGCAGCTTTTGGCTCGGATACACCGTCCTTGCCGGGGTCATCGCGCTGTTACTGACTGTTCCGATCTTTCGATCGCTCCTGAGGTTTTACAGCGGCAGACCTATTACATACGTTTATGCTGGTAGATTATTTTTTGTTGCACAGTTACTTCGTCATCTACCGGGTCGTTTTTTCGGTGTCGTTTATCTCATCAAGGAAACAAATTCACAGATCCCGGCTGTTGCGATGATTCGTGCCAATCTCGACGTGATGTTTTACTCGATGACGTTTAATCTGCTAGTCGCCGGAATGCTCATACTGATGGAATTAGTAAGCGGATCGATCGCTTTTGTATTCGCGGTCGGTAGCTTGCTTGTCATGATCGTAGCTATCAAGCAAGACTGGATCGGCATCATAATTCGCAGAGCAATAAGGCTCGTGCCAACGAGAGCGGAAAAATATGCGAAGGCGCTAACGCCTCATGAACCACTGCCTTGGCGTAATGCGATGATGATCGCCGTGTTTTTCGTCTTAATTTGGGCTCTTTACCTGTCGATTTGGGCAGCGCTACCAATTATCTTCCATGGACTCGCGGACGTTAATATCTGGCTACTTTGCGCGACGTATGCAGCAGCCTGGGTCCTGGGCTACATCGCGATGATCACGCCCGGCGGGTTGGGCGTCCGCGAAGCAGGTTTTATCGCCATGTCCGCAAAGTTAACAACGCTACCGAACCTGACATTCTTGGCCGTGTTCCTTCGCCTATGGCAAATTTCGATTGAATTTATACTTTTTCTGGCTTTCGTTTTTGTCAAGCCCGATACCGGACCTGATAATATGACAACCGCAGACAAGATGGCACAATAATTGGTTGCTCGAAGGAAGCGAATGACAGGAGACCGGAATCCGTGAATAAGCCTTCACGAGGCCAACGCGTGGTCGAGTTTGTGCTCGAGATCCTGCCGGTTTGGCTCGCCAAGTTGTCAGCGAAAGGTCTGCGTTGTGAGCGGTTCGTCAAAGTCAAAACGCCGTCTCGGCTGAGGTTGGGACGGAACGTCGTATTGCAGAGGGGAGCCCTGCTACATTGCGGTGGACGAGTCTGGTCTGACTATGCAGGTGGTATCGAACTTGGGAATAATGTGGTTGTTGGACCCAAGTGCATTCTGTATGGGGCCAATATGATCCGCGTCGGAGACTATACGCACTTTGGTCCAGGTTCCATGGTCATGACTCAGGCGGGTAACGCGGATAGTACGACTCGTCATAGCGTGACCCCGGGGCATCTCGTCAATCCGGTAACGATTGGAAGCGGAGTCTGGATTGGGGCCGGCGCAGTTATCTTGGGAGGCACAGTGCTTGGCGACGATTGTATTGTGGGCCCAAACAGCGTCGTCTCCGGAGAATATGGACCCGGCACATCACTGATCGGTAATCCGGCACGCGTCGTGCGTGTTCGCGATGAAGAGGCCGCTTCACCATGAGCAAAGATATGGCTCTCTTGGAAGCGCTAATCGAACAGATCACGATAATTAATCCGTTGCAATTACGATTCTTGGAGTCGTCCCTGGAAGGCGCGCTTGATGCGGAGCTTGACGATCTGGTCGCCTATATCTCTTACGCAAAAACGCAGTGCCTCCCCGTTGACTATCTCGCAGAATGCTACGATCTGATTGTGAAAGATACATTGCGAGAGCAGCTTTATTTCCAAAGACACGGCCGCTATCGATACTCTACATTCGATGAGGTTGCAAAATCCGTTTACTTCGATGACGAATACATGCGTAAGTACATGCATGGACTCGCCATTACGGCCTATCTATGGCCAAATCACCGAGAATTACATCGCTACTTCGCTCGCACAATACCTGCTACACAACGGGGGAAATACCTGGAGATCGGGCCCGGCCACGGAATGTATATGATGACTGCGATGCGCGAGTCCAAATACGATCAATTTGACGGTATTGACCTCAGTCCAACGAGCGTCGCAATGACTCGAACTCTTCTTGGCAATGGTGTTTTCGGTTCGTTTCAGAACTACCGCATTTTCGAACAGGACTTTCTGGACGGTGACTTTGTGCCGGACAGCTACGCTGCAGTAGTAATGGGTGAAGTTCTTGAACACGTGGAAGAGCCTGCGATATTTCTTGATCGTATACGCCAGGTAGCAACCAGCGATGCCTACATTTTTATCACCACACCCATTAACGCTCCGGCGATAGATCACATCTACTTATTTGATTCGTTCCATTCGATCGAGTCGCTGGTTTCGGACGCCGAACTTCGAATTGTCGACAAGCTTCTTGTGCCTTATCCTGGCTTGAGCGTCGAGGAATCCACGGAGCAATCCTTGCCAATTAACGTTGCCTTGGTATTGGCAAAATGACATTGCTGAACTACGGACTACAGTTTCACCATTTCGGCCTCGCCGTACGGGATGTTCCAGGTGCGTTAAAGGTGCTGCAAGGCATGGGCTATTCGTACGGCGAACAGATCCATGATTCATTGCAGAAAGTCATGCTGGTCTGGTGCGATCACCCACAAATGCCCGCCATCGAACTCGTTTCTCCATCTGTTGAAGCGGGCCCTCTCGATACGATTTTGAGGGATAGCTCGGAGCTGATTTATCACCTTTGCTACCGATCATCCGATATCCTCGCTTCGGTCGCCGCCATCAAAGCCGATGGCATCCGTGTACTCCCTGTTTCCCCACCCAAAGCTGCCGTGCTTTTTGGTGGGAAGCAGGTTGGCTTCTATCAAATCAAGGGCTTTGGTTTGATCGAGATTGTCGAGGAAGCCTGAACTGGCATGCGCCGGAAGAAATTACTAACCGACAATGCTCTACAGCATCTCGCATCTTTGGTTGCCGCAGT
>Ga0224512_10000047_pt1 | contig 131265 bp, 116 predicted proteins | sample SF_May12_sed_USG_4_FD_169103 | JGI IMG/M metagenome (GOLD analysis project Ga0224512, IMG submission 169103) | Sediment microbial communities from San Francisco Bay, California, United States - SF_May12_sed_USGS_13 | ecosystem: Environmental > Aquatic > Marine > Sediment | place: USA... | reverse complement strand
GACCATCAGCACATCGTCATCGTAGGGTTCCGCTCCCAGTGACAACAGCAGCGGCACCGCGGCGGGCGTGACCCCATCGAGTGCCCAGTCCTGTGCCTCGAAGCGCTGATAGCGCAGGTTCAGATTCAGCTGCAGGCGCTCGGAGTGCTCGTAGGCAAGTTTGAAGCGCAGGTAGTCGAGTTCGGATGAGAGTTCAGGGAACTCGCTCGGACCGCCGCTTGCAGAGTCTACGATAATCTCAGAGGCGCCATCGGATCGCAGGTAGTCCATCTGCAGTTCGACCTTGTCTGCGATGTTGCGGACGCGAAAACCGACGCCGATCGACGTGAAATCGTCGTCGTGTGTCGCAAGCCAGTCCGGCGCGGAGAAAACTTCGCTGCCGGTCTGCTCGGACTCTATGTCTTCGAGGCCAGCGGTCAGGTAGGCGGACGCGCTCTCGGAGAAATTCCAGTTGAAATCGGCGGTGATGCGCATTTCCTCGCCGCCTGTGATGCCGAGGTCGGACTGGTTGTACGTGTCTTCGGCAAACAAGGCGTTGAGCGTCACCGAGTATTTCTCACTCGCATAGGACAAGGAAATGTCGCCAAATTCACGATAGCGATACGCCAGATAGTACTTGCGCAACAACGGGTTTTGCCCGAAAGATGCTGCGAGCCCTTCGTTGTAGCTGTCGATTTCCCGCTCTGACGAACCGCCGCGAATGTCTACTTCAAGCGCAGACGTGGGTTGCCAGCGTAGCCTGCCCCAGCCGGAATCTTCGCTTTGCTCGGCAACTTCCTGGAAGTCCCGATCGATGTCCCTGCGATCGTAGCCGGCCGATACCCGCACCGTATCGAACAGGTCGTAATCTGCGCTCAGACTCAATGACGAGCGCTCGAAACTGTAGGGAATGTTCGCTTCGAGATCGACGCTGGCGAAGGTGTCCACGATGACCCTGTTCCACAGGTCCTGCGCCGTTTTATTGTCGCGTTCGTCGTAACGATAGCTGAGCTTGATCCGGCCCTTGTCGATGACTTTCGAACTGACGGCGACTGCGAAATTGCTCGTGTCGACACTGCCATCGAGGCTGGCGCGCGGCAGCGGTGTCGTAGCGATGCTGCTCGTGACCGTGTAGGGGACGAAGGAGCTGTCCTGCTCGATGTCACCGATGGCGGCCGAGACACTGATAACGGTTTTTTGCTCGGCGAACGAATACCCTGCCTGCAACGACACCTGCTGCATGCGGCTATCGGGCTCTTGCGCCCGCGAAAATGTGTCATTGCCGATCAGCGGATCGAAGGAATACGGCTGTTCCCATGTCAGTGCAGCGTTGTCATTGCTGAAGTCCGACAGATACCAGGCGAGTGTCACAAAACCGTTGTCACCGCCATAACGGATGCCGAAATCGACTTCATCGGTGACGTAGTCGAACGGCATCGGCAGCAGGCTTGATTGCGTAAATGACGAGCCGCCCGTGATCCTCAAACCATCGCGATCCTGTCTGCGATAGTCTGCCGAAACGCGCCAGCGATGAGATGCAATGAAACTGGCACCGAGGTCGAACACGCTGCGGTCGCTTTCGATATTGCGCGCTACCAGGCTCGAATCCAGTTGCGTCATGCCGCTGGTCAGCCCCGCATTCACCCAACCGGAAGGGAGTGCCAGAGCATCACCGGCACTCTGTTCAAAAATCGTGGCGGTACTGTTGAACTGTCGTCGCGGCAGTTGCCGGTAGCCGAACTTGAAATCGAACGAACCCGGGCGGCCAGTCCGCAGGTCGACCGCGCGTGAATCGAGGCCGAGATCCGCAGCACTCCAGCTCAGGCGATAACCTTCTTTTGCGTAGCTGCCATTGCCGTCGACATTGGCGTAAACGCCGTCCTCATCATAGCCGGTGGCATCGCCGAAATAGGCCGAGTCGTCGCCGACGCTCGTCGCACCGACATCCAGGTCGGCATGATGGCCGTCGTCGAACGGGCAGAACTCACAGTTCCAATTGCTGGTGTCCGGGGTCTGCCCCCAGGCAAGGGGAGCAAATACGATGGCGCTGATTGCAAGAAGTCGTTGTGCGTCGCGTTTCATTATTCCCACCTCTATCGCATCAGCTTCGAGCCGGAAGGATGATTGGAGCCGTGCACCTGCGAGTGGCAGTTCGTGCAGCTCTGCCCGAGCAGGAACCGGGACTGCGTACCGCTCGCCAGACCGTCAGCATCGTGTGCGACACTGGGATGGCCGGACTGCGAGTGACAGCCCTGACAAAGCAGCGGCGCGCGCTTGGTCAACATGCCCGGGTGGTTCGAGCCGTGCGGCGCGTGGCACAGTCCACAGTCCTCGCTAACCGGAGCATGCTCCCACAAATAGGGTCCACGTTTCTCCGCATGGCATTGCTGACACGTGTCGTTGACGCTGAGTCGCGCGAGCTGTGTCGCGGCGTTGTCACCGTGCATGTTGTGGCAGCCCAGGCAGCCCATCTTTCCTTCCAGGATCGGGTGCGAAAAAGCCTTCTGCGTCTCGCTGCGCTGCATCTGATGACAGGCGAAGCAGACGTCGGCCTGCGTCGACGTCTGCCGCACAGCGTCGAGCGGCGAATGATGGAGGTTGTGACAGTCGGCACAAGCCACTTCGTCACTGGGGTGTGCGCCGGTGTGCCAGCTGAAACCGACGTTGTTCTTATGGCAGGTCAGACACATGCCGTTTTGTTCTTCGATCGATGTGTTGGATTCCGAACCGAAGATGATGACTGACGGCCGCTCCTGTCCGCGTCGAACCCGGCCCGCATGCGATCCGCCCGGCCCGTGGCAGGCCTCGCACTGTAATTGTCCTTCACCAAACGGTCCGCCCGGGAGCGATGGCGCGCCATGTTTGGTGCGAAACAGGGTCAAGACCTCGGCATCGCCATGACACGCAATACAGGTATCCGCTCCTTTGCGGCTGTAGTTTGCTTCCTGGCCGTCTGCCGACTGCACCGCCAACACCAGGAGAGCGGCAATAGATACAGCCTGTATAAGCAATTTCATCGAAACCGTCCGCCCGTTATCTAGTTGAAGAGAAAAGTGCCAACACCGTGTGCTTCTTTCACGTCGACTGCCCGGCCCGGGCCATGGCAGACCACGCAACTCTCGATGCCTGACGAGATCAGCGAGCTGTCGGCCGCCTTGCCGGCTGCGAAATCACCGCCATTTGACGTCATGTGGCTGGCGGCCAGCGAACTCGTGTGACAGGCGGAGCAGACGGACGTATTCGGCGATACGACGACGTCATCGATGGGTGTCGACGGATCGTTGGCGTCCACCGTCGTGCCAAGCAGCACGCCCGGATCGACCGGGTAGTATGCGCCAGGCGCGTGGCAGCCCTCGCAGTTGTTGAGGCGGCCCGGATACACGACGTCGAAGTAGGGATGCGCCGAATTGCCAAAGCCGCAGAGGCCGACGTCGCCAGCGTGTATGCGGTGGATCATGTTCTTGAGGTCGATGGCCTGATCGTCGCTACCGAGGTCATTCACACAGTCGCTGTCCGCAACGCGTTGGCGTATATCCGTGGCGTTCGGGTTGTGACACATGGCGCAGACTTCGGGCTTGTCGGTGCGGTTGTTGCCATGCAGCGCCAGCTGCTTGTGGCAGTCGTCACACTTCTCGATCAGCACCGCACTGCGTCTGGGACTCGCTGCGCCTCCGCCGATGCCGAAATACTCGATTGCGTTGGTCACGGCGACGCGGTCGCCGCGACCGCCTATCGTGCCGTTGCCATCAAGGTCGGAACCGGGATGCCCCTCGAGCGCAACCGCGATCGAACCTGTCAGGCCGGCCGGCAGGCCGCTCGATGCGACCGCCGTGTAGACGCCATCGCCGTCAGTGTCCGTGCCGGCACCGCCGCAGGCCGCACCCAGGGCGTTGATGCCGAGCGGCGCGGCGTTGAGGGTCTCGGCACCGCTGTTAGTGAAATCGTCAGTCGTCCAGCCGATATCGATCGCAAGGCGGCTCGTGCCGTCCCCGCATGTCGTGAACTCGGGGTCATTATCGAGATCGTAAGGCACGCCGCTGGCATCGGTAACGGAGTAGTCGACTTCCAGCGGAGCACCGCCCGCGACGACATTCCTGACGGCCACGATATTGAATACGAAGTTTTCACTGGCCTCGAGCGCCGGGATTCGATGCGCTTCGCTGATGCGCACAAGTTTTCCGACGCTGTTGGTTACCACCGCGGTCTCGCCGTGACAGTCGACACACTGAATGTCGTCGATGAACACCAGGCCGAGCGGGTGGATGCCGTTTTCGATCGCGAAATCATGCTCTCCGTTCAGGGCATCGCCATCGTCGTAATGACAGGTGCCACAGGCCGCGCGATTGGGCACCCGGCGCCAGTTACTCGCCTGCGGCGTATTCGCGTCACTCTCGTCGTGACAGGTCTGGCAGTTTCTGATGTCCTGCGTCCAGACCAGGTCAGCCCAGTCGTGGGGCCGGTCGCCGAAACCGATGATCTGATAATCGCTGCGTGCCGAATGAATGTTGTGTATCAGGCGCTTCATATCAACGGTGTTGCCCGTATTGCCGTCGATCGATGACGGGTTGTGGCACTGCACGCAATACTCGACATCGAAACGTGCTTCGCCGTGCGCTTCGAGATTGTCATGGCAGGCATTGCAGGTATCGCTGTCGACGATCAGACGCGTGAAAAGCGGTGCGCCGCCGGATGGCAGAAAATCGAATGGGGCGTTGTTGGCCGGGATGTTCTCCGGCCAGAAACCGTTCGAGTTCGTGCGGATTTCGATACCCAGCCGATGCGTCTTGCCGGCGTCGAACACCGGTGCGGCCGGATACGCGGTTAACGCATTGGCGAACGTATACACGTACGTGCCATCATCGTTGTCAATATACGTGCCGGCAGTGGCCGTCTCGGTTGTTGCCTGGGCGTTGGCGACGTTGCCGTCATCGCGGGTCACGTAAGACTGCCATTCACTCGAGCCGCCGTCCGTGCCGGGCGTCAGCTGTGAAATGACAAAGCGAATATTGGCGGCCGGCAGTCCTACCAGACCCTGGCCGAGTTCGTTCGACAGGAAAAATTCGATCGTGGGGGCGCCGCCGCCAGCGGGCACGGACACGTTCGCAATCGTTACGTTGATCCGCTCGGCCGACGTGACCGGGATGTCATTACCGGCGGACGGTCCCGTTGGACCGGGCGGACCGTCAGGACCAGCCGGACCGGAGGCACCGGACGCTCCCGTGCCGCCATCGCAGCCGGCAAGAAAAAGGCCGAATAGCATGAGAGCTGCGACGCGCGCCGAGCACTCCATGGTCCTTGATATCATCTGTCACCTTGCTTTTTGTTCAGCAGCGCATGCCGCTTTGCCCTTCAGGCCCGAATCTTGACTGTCGACACAAACAATATCAATGCCTGTCAAGAAAAAGGGCAGGACAGTTGTCCGGCCCTTTTATAATTCCGCGAAAGAGGGGCGCCCAATAGAGGCGCCCCTGTGCGTGGTTGCTACTCGATGCCCGGATTGTGGTATTGCGATGTCTCGAATTCCGATCCGGCGCCATGGCAGACGGCGCAAGCTTCCTGGCCATTCGGCAATCCACCGACGGTCAGAATATCGCTCTTCAGTGCACCGACCTGGCCGCCCTGGGAATTGAAGTGTCCCATCGCAGCGATGCTGGTGTGGCATGCACCGCAGTTTGCCGCCGTGGGGGTCGTCGCCGCGTCGTCGAGCCAGCTCGTCGGATCGGCACCGCCATCGATGCTGACCGCGCGCGCTGTTGTCCGAGGCACGTTGTAAGACCCAGGTACGTGACAGGTATCGCAGTTAGCGATGTTCTGCGGGAACGTGACGGTCTCGAACCTGCCGCCGTCGAACGACGTGCTGGCCGCATGGATCGAATGGACCATGTAGCCCAGCGCAAAGCCTTCGCCTACACCATCGGGTGCGTTATCGCCATTATGGCAATTCAGGCACATCTTGACGTTGCCGTTGCGATTCGTGCCGTGGAACTGGAGTTGCTTGTGACAGGCGTTACACTTGTCGCTCTCGAACGCAACCTGCCGCTCCGCACCCGGGAAGAATACCGCGCTGGTAGCGGCCGCCCGCTGGCTGCCCGGAATCCCGTTGTGGTCCGTCACACCAACGGCCGCCGGATGACCGCCAAGACTGATCATCACGTCGCCACTGAAGTTATTCGGCAGAGAGGTGAAATACGTCACGGTATAGCTACCGTCCGCATTGACCCAGCCGGGATTGGCCGCGATGTCACGCTGCAGTGCCGCGAGATACATCCGGTGCGGATGCGCGGGTTCATAAACTTCCGGCCCCGCGCCCCGGTCACGCAGGCTTCCCGTCGCGCCGAGTTCATCGCCGTTGTAGATGTCGTCGGTCGACCAGGCGACGTACAGGTTCAACGCTGAATTACCATCGTTAAATTCCGGATCGTTGACGATGTCGTAGGGCGTACCAGCGGCATCCGTGACCCGGAACGTGATCACGGGCGTCTGGCCCGGGCCGGTGTTGGTCGCAGCCAGAATCTCGAAAATGAAATCCTGCCCCAGCTCATTTCGGAAGCGCGCGTCGCCACTGATGCGGCTATGGATAGACAGCGGTGGACCCGCCGTCGAAATCGCACCAAGGTGGCAGCCTGCGCAGGTGCCGTCGTTAGCCACGGCGCCAAAACCACCGCCAAGGGCTCCGGCCGCACCGTGATCGAACTGGTACTCCGCCACGCCGGTCACGGCATCGAAATTTTGTGCAACGAGTCCGTTAGCGTGGCAACCACCGCAGGTTTTGGCGGTCGCGGCTGCGTTCCAGTTATCGCCGTCGGGGTGCGTCATCGATGCCGTGTGACACGTTTCGCAGTAAGTCTTCGACTGCGGATAGGTGACCTCGCCATAGGGATGTGAAAAGTCGCTGAAACCCCAGATGACGAATTCAGCTACCGTTCCGCCGAAGAGGCGGTCTTCGCCCATGTGAATCGAGTGCGCCAGATGGGCCAAATCCAGCGAATTGCCCGAGTCCTGGTCGACCGTGCCCGGGTTGTGGCAGGTCACGCAGTACTCGACCGACTTGCGCGGGCCGCCGTGCATCGTGAATTCGATGTGGCAGTTGGCGCAGTTGTTGGTATCCGCGATCAGCTTGGTGACCCCTGGGCCGGCGCCGCCATCAGGCACCCAGTCGTACACCGGGTTGAACGGCGCGAGCGGCACTTCACCAGCGCCGTCGAGACGAATCTCGAGACCGACGCGATGCGTCAGGTTCGGTTCCCAGGGAACAGCGATCGGAGCCGTGATGTTGGTTACGTCCGTACCAAAGGTGTACTGGTACTGACCGGGCGCCACTTCGACATGCGAACCGCCACTGAAGCGACTGTCCGTGGTCGCCTGCACGGCGACGTCCAGGACATTGCTGCCTCTGCCGGCAGCATTATTCGCAACGTCTTCGACGCGATTCACATAACTCTGCCAGTATGGCAGGCCGCCATTGACGTCCGGATCGGTGTTCGGCACCAGCTTCGCGATCGTGAACCAGACGAAACCGGAGGTGATGCCCTCTGCGGGGTTACCCTGGGCGTCCGTCACCGTGAAGTCCACGACGGGCGGGCCCGCCACTGTCACGCCTGTGATCGTGGCCTGCAGCTTGCCCAGCGTCGCGATCTCGTCGGCCGTAAGCGCACTGCCGTCGCCGATCATGATGGCCCCAGGTGTCGCGCCCGGTCCCGCCGGCCCTGCCGGCCCTGCTGGCCCTGCTGGCCCCGCTGGACCTGCTGGTCCGGCTGCGCCGTCTTTGCCATCGTCGCCTTCGCAGGCCGCTAACGCGAGCACGGAGAAAACGAAAAACACCTGAACTATATTGCGAACGCTGAACATATCAGTCCCCTGGATTTATTGCTTCGTGAATTGGTTAAGAGATCAGCGAGACTCTTTTGATTGCTTGTGATCTTTTAACAGATAGCGTGGTCGAACCTCATTGTTAGATATACGTATGCAAATGGCCAATTTCGCAACTGTTTTTTGTTACGGTTTCATGGCACAAAGTAACAGGGTAATATCGCGTGCGCGTGACGCTACAAAGGGACCATCATGAGAATCAATCGCATTTGTTTTGTTTCGGTTTTGCTGCCATTTTTTGCGGCGGTATCGTCAGCGTCTGAACTGGACGCAGTCGTGGAGAACTGCAATGGTTGCCATGGGACTGACGGTGTCAGTCAATGGTCGGATGTGCCGACCATTGCCGGCATGCCCGAGTATGTGCACTCGGATGCCCTGTATTTCTATCGCGACAATGAGCGGCCTTGTGGCGACAGCGAGTATCGGCAGGGCGATACGAGCCGTCCGGCTACGAACATGTGCAGCGTTGCCGGTGACATGAGCGACGACATGATTGACGAGGTTGCTGCTTACTACGCCGAACTGCCGTTTGTCGCTGCACAGCAGGAATTCGATGCCAGCCTGGCAGCGACCGGTAAGGCAGTCCATGACGAAAAATGCGACATGTGCCACTCGGACGGTGGTTCCAATCCGGATGATGAGGCTGGTATTCTCGCCGGGCAGTGGATGGGATATCTCGAGGTGTCGTTTGCGCAATACGCAACGGACGATCGCGAGCAACCCAAGAGCATGAAAGAGATGATCGATACACTCAGCGAAGCCGATGTGACGGCGCTGGTGCATTACTACGCCAGTCAGCAATGAGCGACAGCGAAACTGTCGGCGTACATTTCGAAAAGCTCTTCGCGTCCATCGATGCGATGGACACGAAGAGCTTTCTGAGTTTTATCGACAGAGACGCGACGTTTCGCTTCGGCTCCACACCGCCAGTCAAAGGTCATACTGCCATAGGTGCGGCGGTTGAAAGTTTTTTTGCTTCGTTTGCAAAATTACGACACGTTTTGCAACGGCAGGTTGCAGACGGCAATGCGGTGGTATGCGAAGGCGAAGTGACGTATACGAGACATGATGGCAGCACTGTCACGTTGCCTTTTGTCAATGTCTTCGAGGTCGATGATGGGCTGATCTCGCTGTACCGGATATACATCGATATCGGGCCGCTGTACACCGCGTAAGCAGCCCCGCTGAGTCAGACTTTGCGCCAACTACGTATCGTCAGGCCAACGTCTCGACACTAGGATCCGTTATAATCGCCGGCAGGCGACAAACAAAATTGGCGGCCGGTGGAGGGCTTCAACGTGTGTAGGCAAAAAAATCTATTGAAAACAATGACGGCGGCCATTCTGCTGACCGCCGGTAGCGCCAGCCTGGCCGACGTTAGCGGGGTGCTCAGGCTCTGCACCGGTTGCCACGGGGAGGACGGCAAGGGGATCCAGAGTGAGGTGCCGATCATCGCGGGCATGCCGGCGGTGGCGCAGGAAGACGCGCTCTATGCGTACCTGGATGGCGATCGTCATTGCGCTACGGTGCCGATGATGTGTAAATCGGCCGAGAGACTGACCGAAGACCAGATTGTCGAGCTTGCCGCGCACTTTGCGGCGTTGCCTTTTGCCCCTGCTGAGGAAGAGTTCGACGCCGCGCTTGCCGAAGCAGGCAAAGCCATACACGATCGGGACTGCGCCATGTGCCACGGTGCGGATGGTCAGCGTGATGCGGATGTCGTTGTCCTGCATGGCCAACGCAAGGACTATTTGCGTTACGCCTTGCAGCAATATGCTGCAGGGGAACGCACGCAGCTGCCCGCTATGGAGAAGAAGATCAACGCGCTTTCCAGCGAAGATACCGAGGCGTTACTCAACTACTACGCAAGCTATCGTAACTGATCGCAACATGGCACCCCGACCATGAACTCAATAATCTTGCAGTGCATGGTTTGTGTTATCAGCCTGGTTGCGTTGCAGGCAGCGGCTCAGGAATCGCCGGATAGTTCGCAGCCACTGAGATTCGAAGGCTATCCGGGCGCGTCTGAATTCACAGTCGTGCCGCGCAAAGACGGGCTGTTCTTTTACCCCGGCGGCCAGTGCCATGAAGCAATGGAGCCGAACCCCGAGATCCGGACGTTGAACACGATGCACGATGCGGAGATCGAGCACGGCCGCGGGCGCATCTGGTGCCTGTCGTGTCACAACCTCGAGGACCGCAATTACCTCAACACGCTCCTGAATGAACTCGTCGACTTCGATGAGTCGCATCTGGTCTGTGGCGGCTGCCATGCCAATCGTCACAAAGACTGGTATTTCGGCGCACACGGCAAGCGTGTCTCAAACTGGCAGGGCGATCGGACGCTGTACAACTGCACGCATTGCCATAATCCGCATAAGCCGGCAATCGAGGCCCGGGCGCCAAAACCGGCACCTCCCGTACGCGCCGGACTAAAGCGCGAGCAGGGCACCGAACACCACAAGAGCTCCATCTGGGATGCGAAAGAGGAGCACGAGGAACAATGAGCAATGAGAGCAACTCGGGAAATGGTGGCGGCAAGTTCGACCAGGCACGCAGAAATTTTCTGCGCGGCATCGGTTTAGGTACCGCTGCCGCAGTCGCGCAACCGGCCTGGGGCGGCCAGACATTCCAGGACACTTTCGCCGATTTCTTCCAGAAGGATTATCGGCGAATGTCGGCGGAAGAAATCGAGGCGGCGCTCGAAAGAATCGAGCGCAAGGCGGAGGCAAGATACGGCGTAGAGATCGACTGTCAGAACACGTTACCGCAGCCGGGTGTTGTTTACGGCTATGCCATCAATATTTCGCGCTGCAAGGGCTACCGCGATTGTGTGCACGCCTGCGTCAAGGAAAACAATCTCGGTCGCGACTCCCAGGTACAGTACATCCGGGTACTGCAGCTGGATCAGGGTGATTTCAATCTCGAGCACTCGGATCACTACTACGAGCCCGAGACGGTGCCGGTCGAGGGCAAACACTATCTGCCGGTTCAGTGCATGCAGTGTGACGACCCGCCCTGTGTCAAAGCCTGCCCGGTCGAAGCAACGTGGATGGAACCTGACGGTATCGTCGTCGTCGACTACGACTGGTGTATCGGCTGCCGCTATTGCATGGCCGCGTGTCCCTACTGGGCACGACATTTTAACTGGACCGTGCCCGAGATTCCCGCCGAAGAAATGAATACGAATACGCACTATCTCGGTAATCGGCCCCGGCCCCGCGGTGTTGTCGAGAAATGTCATTTCTGTATTCATCGCACGCGAAAAGGACAGCAGCCTGCCTGCATGGAAGCCTGCCCGACGGGCTCCCGAATATTTGGCAACCTTCTGGATCCGGATAGCGAGATTCGCTATGTGCTGGCGAACAAACAGGTATTTCGATTGAAAGAAGACCTTGGGACCGAACCAAAATTCTGGTACTTCAGTGACTGATCTCCGACGATGACTGTGATTCGATTCATATTCGATAGCGTCCGCGAAATGTTCCGCGGCCCACGCGAGTATTTCATCTGGCTGCTTGCGCTTGGCCTGATCGTTCTCTTCGGCATCTGGCGTTACTCGGAACAGATCACGGAGGGCCTGGTCGTTACGGGTATGAGCGACCAGGTCTCCTGGGGCTTTTACATCTCAAATTTTGCGTTTCTGGTCGGTATCGCCGCCGCGGCCGTGCTGCTGGTGATACCTGCCTATATCTTCGATCGTAAGGATGTCAAAGACGTCGTGCTGGTCGGTGAAGGCATGGCAGTGGCGGCAGTGACGATGGCAATCCTGTTCGTCATCGCCGATCTGGGCCGGCCTGACCGCTTGTGGCATATGCTTCCGGGCATCGGCCGTTTCCACTGGCCGGTCTCACTGCTCGCCTGGGACGTACTCGTGCTCAGCGTGTACTTTCTATTGAACCTGGCGATTCCGTTCTACGTTCTCTACAGTCGTTACCGAGGCAGGGAACCGAAATTCCGGCTCTATTTCCCGTTCGTTGTAATTGCCATGTTCTGGGCGATCTCGATCCACACAGTTACCGCGTTCCTGTTTTCCGCGAACCCTGCTCGGCCGTTCTGGCACACGGCGTTGCTTGGCCCGCGATTTATCGCTTCCGCATTCGCATCCGGACCGGCACTGATCATCATCACGCTGCAAATCGTCCGCAAGCTGACGTCCTACCACGTCAGTCAGACCGTGATCGACTTGCTGGCCCTGATCATGACAACCGCACTTCAGATCAGCCTGTTCTTTGTCGGGGCCGAACTGTTTACCGATTTCTACAACGAAGGGGCGCATGCGGCCTCGATTCACTACCTTTTCTTCGGGCTCGGCGGATTTTCTTCGTTGAAAGCCTGGATCTGGTTTGCCCTGGCGCTCAATCTGACTGCGCTCGTCATCCTCATGATCCATCCCCTGCGCCGAAAAACGGTGATGCTGAACATAGCCTGCGTGATGACGTTCATCGGCATCTGGATCGAGAAGGGCATGGGTCTCGTCATCCCGGGCTTTGTACCGACACCGCTCGGGGAGATTTTCGAGTATGCGCCGACGAGCGTCGAACTGAGCGTTGCGGCCGGGATATGGGCGTTCGGTATCCTTGTGTTTACGCTGCTCGCCAAAGCCGTCATTGCAGTGGAGCAAGGCAAGCTCTCCCATCAATCGCCGCAGAAACAGCGCTATACGCTATGAGCCCTCTGCTTGTTGCTGGTAGGCCTGTTGGACTTCTCTGAATATTTCCCGAAGCTCGCCGAGAATCTCGACCGTTACCTCCTCGGTTTCTTCGAGATCGAACTGATGTACCCTGTTCACGATCGTGTTATAGCGTTCATCGAGTTCACGTACACGGTCTCGGCTGTCCAGTGGCCAGCCGTGGGATTCATAGTGAATCTTAGTCCAGCCGAGTAGTCCGCCGGCAATATTCAGCTGGTTGAACACACGCGCGGCCTGATCTGCAATCAATGGCAGGTTCTCGCTGTTACCTTCGCCATGGCAGTTGCGACAGGCATTCACAACGATGCTCCGTAGCTCGGGTCGGCGACTCATCGCCGGATGACAGGTTGTGCAGGTCGGCGCCGCACGCTGATCCATCAGGGCGGCGTAATGCTTACTCTTCAGGAATTGTCTGCGCTTGTCATCGTGGCATTGTCCGCAGGTTTCCGGCTGCTTCTGGTAGTGCACGGCGCTATTCTTATTGTTCATCGGCAACACGCCGACGTGTGCCAGCTCCACCGATTCGGCGCGGGCATTTCCACCGTGACAATCGTCACAAGTCACACCAGCCAGTTTGTGCGGTGATGCCAGAAACTGCTGGTAGTACTCGTGGAGTTTGGGGTACTGGGCAAAATAATCAGACCGCTGGTGACAGCTGATGCAGCTATTCTCGGCTGCCCGGGTGTTGACTGAAAACGCCAAAAACGAGAGCAGCAGAAGACGCCCAAACATGAATCGAACTTGCGACATGGTATTCACCTGTGGTGCAGGCTCTTTTGTAGCAAATGCAGCATTTCTTTCTTATGACGGATACTACCTATCCGTCCTGAGGGCAGCCCGGTCCCTGTCTTTTACGCAACCTGACCTCGGAAAACCCGGATACCAAGTTAAACGCCAATGGCATATTAGGCACCGTAGAGCTGCTTTTTTTGACGATTAACTGGATTTCCCATGCTCACGCACGAGCGCTCACAGTACTTGCGACAATCGCAGAGCGGTCGTGGAAAAAGCAGGCTTGCCCTGGCGGCCGCTATTCTCTGCTTCTCAATTAGCTCCACACCCGCCCAGGACAATGAGAAGTGCTTCGATTGCCACTCGGACGCGGACCTCACCGGCTCCCGCGGCGGCGAGGCGATGTCGGTCTTCGTGGCCGCAGACAGTTACGCGGCATCCGTGCATGGCGACATGGCGTGCGTCGACTGCCACCAGGACATAGATCCTGACAGGCGCAGGCACTCTACGCGCAAGGACCTGGAGCTTGTCGACTGCAGCGGCTGCCACAAACCTGAGGCCGCAAGACACAAACGCAGCCTGCACGGCGTAGCCGCAACACGCGGCGATCCAATGGCCCCGGTCTGCGCCGACTGTCACGGCAAGCACGATATCCTGTCGGCCTCGGACCACGACTCGCCGACGGCCGTGATGAACGTGCCCGTGCTCTGTGGAAGTTGCCACCGAGAGGGATCTCCGGTGTCCCGTACTCACGAGATATCGCAGGAGAACATCCTCGAGCATTACTCGATGAGTATTCACGGTGAGGGCCTGTTCCGTCAGGGTCTCACCGTCACGGCCGTCTGCACCTCCTGCCATACGTCCCATGATATTCGTCCGCACACCGATCCACGATCGACCATCCACGCAGACAATGTTGCCGCGACCTGTGCCACTTGCCACGGGCAAATCGAACAGGTGCACCGCAAGGTCATCGAAGGTCAGTTGTGGACCGAAGATCCGGGCAAGATTCCTACCTGTGTCGACTGCCACGCGCCGCACGAGATCCGCAACGTATTTTACCCGGATGGTCTGGCGGACAAGGACTGCCTGACCTGCCACAGCGATCCCGAGCTGACCATGATTCGTGGCGGTCGGACGGTCAGCCTGTTCATCGACGAGCAGACTTACGAGAACTCGGCGCATGCAGACACCGCCTGCGCGCAGTGCCATACGGACGTGACGGTGTCCAAGGAACGTGCCTGCGAAACGGTGCAGTCAACGGTGGATTGCAGCATCTGCCACGCTGAACAGGTCACGGAGTATGAAGGCAGCACACACGGGACTCTGCACGCTGACAACGATCCGGATGCGCCGTCTTGCCAGGATTGCCATGCCAGGCACGCGACGCTTGACAAAGAGTTACCGTCGTCACCGACCTACCCGCGCAACGTCCCTGCATTGTGTGGAACGTGCCACCGCATTGGCGAGCAAGCAGCGACGCGAATCGATGCCGAGGTGGACGACATCGTGGGCAGCTACGAGGACAGCGTGCACGGCCGGGCCCTGACCGACAGCGGGCTGATCGTGGCGGCGACCTGCGCCGACTGCCACGGAGCTCACTCCGAACTTCCTCCGGATGACCCGCAGGCTTTGATCAATCCGAAGAATATTGCCGGGACCTGCGGAGTCTGTCACCACGGGATCGAGGAGGAATTCCGTACGAGTATTCACTGGACCGATGACCCTGATTCGGACAAGGAATATCCGACTTGCGAGGACTGTCATGCCTCGCACACGATCTCTCGCATCGACAAGCCGGGCTTCCGGACCCGGATGATGGACCAGTGCGGGCGCTGCCACGTCGAGCAGACAGAAACCTTCTTCGACACTTTCCATGGCAAGGTCTCACGCCTGGGCGGTGAAGGCGCGGCCAAGTGCTACGACTGCCACGGCACCCACGGCATTCTTCCCCCGACCGAACCGGACTCGATGCTCAGCCGGGACAACGTGGTCGAAACCTGTGGCCAGTGTCACGAGGGGTCTCACCGGCAGTTTGCCGGCTACCTGACCCATGCGACGCACCATGACCGCGATCGCTATCCCTGGTTGTTCTGGTCGTTCTGGAGCATGACCGCATTGCTGGTCGGTACGCTGACGTTCGCTCTGATGCACACCTTGGCCTGGGTTGTTCGCTTGCTGTTGAACCGCGACGAGTGGAAAGCGCACAAGGCCCGGGCACGGGACAAGAGCCAGGTATTCTACCGCCGCTTCAGCCGTCTGCAGCGCACCCTGCATATTGTCATGATGCTCAGCTTCTTCACGCTGGCGCTAACGGGCATGGCATTGAAGTTCTCGTACATGTCCTGGGCGCAGGTGACCTCCCGTTTACTCGGCGGGTTCGATAGCATGGGATTCCTGCATCGTATCGGTGCGGTCGTGTTGATCACGGTCTTCATCGTGCACCTGCGGGATGTTACCCGTCGCAAGAAAACCTCCGGGCAGACCTGGTTGCAGATCATCACCGGGCCGGACTCCATCATTTTCAATGGCCGCGACCTCAAGGAGTTCATCCAGTCCATCAAGTGGTTCTTCGGCATGGGTTCCCGCCCCAATTACGGTCGTTACACGTACTGGGAGAAGTTTGACTACTTCGCAGTTGCCTGGGGCGTGGCCATAATCGGTAGCACAGGTTTGGTCCTGTGGTTGCCGGAGTTGTTCACTTACATCGTTCCTGGCTGGGCCGTCAACGTGGCAACGATCATTCACAGCGACGAAGCACTGCTCGCGGTTGGCTTCATATTCACGATTCATTTCTTTAATACGCACTTCCGGCCCGACAAGTTCCCCATGGATCCCGTGATATTTACCGGGCGGGTGTCCCTGGAAGAGCTGAAATTCGACAAGCCCGGCGAATACGCAGCGCTGGTGGAATCCGGCGAACTGGAGGATCACCTCGTCAAAGCTTTCCCGGACTCGAAAGAGCGGGGCGTGAGGATATTCGCTTACCTGGCGCTCGCGTTCGGCCTGGTCCTTTTGAGCCTGATCGTCTACACAATGCTGTTCGGATATCGTTGAGGTCGGGCCACACAAAAACCTGAGATCCTGACAATGTGCAAGCCCCTCGTATTTCTGGTTACCTGCCTGCTGTTCGCGTCACAGACCGTCTACGCCGAGGAGGAGCACCCGTGCAACGATTGCCACGAAGTCGATGTCGCTCGCTTCGAGAGCAGCCCGCACGGCTCAACGGCATGCGTCGACTGCCACGCAGGTGCAGAGCGCAGGCACAGACGCGGACTCGATGCGGTGGATTGCGGCCAATGTCACGCCGAGATTCTTGCCGAACAAGCCGTGAGTGTGCATGGCCCGGATGGCGTGCAGCGCATCCCCGGCATGGCGCTTCCGTCATGTTCGGGTTGTCATGGCGATTTGCATGCCATGACGCCGGCCAGCGATCCGTCCTCTCCTGTTCACGCCAGCCGTCAGGGAGAGACCTGTGGAACCTGCCATGGCACGGGACAGCCGGCACCTCCCGGTGTTCACACAATTCGCCCCATTGAGGCCTATATTGCCAGCGTGCACGCCGCCAAAGTAGCCAGCGGCGAGCATGGTGCAAGCTGCAGCGACTGCCATTCGGCCCACTCGCCTTTGCCTGCCGTGGACCGCACCTCGTCGATTCATCGTCTCAACGTGCCGGGCACTTGCGGTGCCTGTCATGCTGAGATCACGACCCAGTTTGAACAAAGCATTCATGGCCTGGCAGCGGCCAGCGGGATCACGGGCTCGCCCGTTTGTACCGACTGCCATGGCGAGCATCGCATTCTGGCCGTCGCTGCGGAGGGCTCGCCGGTGTCGGCGACCAATATTCCGATTCGCGTATGCGGCCCCTGCCATTCAGACCTGCGTCTGGGCGAGAAGTACGGCCTGGCCGCCGAGCAGGTCCCCTCGTATGAGGACAGCTTCCATGGGCTGGCTGCCCGTGGTGGCGTGCAGAGAGTGGCGAATTGTGCGAGCTGTCATGGTGTGCATAACATCCTGCCATCCAGCGATCCGCGCTCCCACATCCATCCGGATAACGTAGCTGCTACCTGCGGCAAGTGCCATGTTGGAGCGGGCAGGCGATTTGCCATCGGTCCCGTGCACGTCCTGGCCGACGACACGCCCAACGTCGTCGCGTACTGGATCCGGGCAATCTACATTCCGCTGATCTGGTTCACGGTCGTCGGCATGTTTTTGCACAACTTTCTCGATCTGCTCAGGAAGACACGGCATCCGGCACCGCGACTGCGCAGGCCACCCGAGCACTGTGTAATCAAAGAGCGCATGTCACTGCCGTTTCGGTTCGCCCACGGCCTGGCCGCGGTCAGCTTTATTGCGCTGGTATTCACCGGGTTTGCGCTGAAGTATCCCGAGAGCTGGTGGGCAGGCTTGCTGCAACTCGGCGGAACGGACGGCGGACTTCGTGGCTTGGTCCATCGCGTCGCGGCGGTAGGCCTGCTCGGGGCCTGCGTGTTCCACTTTGCGCATCTCGCCGTCAGCGCCACCGCGCGACGTCAGATTGCAGCAATGCTCCCTGGTGCGGCTGATTTCAGAGAGTTCTTCCACCGGATTGGCTACAACCTCGGTCGCCGGCCCGAGCCACCGACTCCTGTGCGCATCGGCTACGTAGAGAAAATCGAATATTGGGCTGCGTTATGGGGTACGGCGATTACGGCGATCACGGGATTTGTGCTGTGGTTCGAGAATTTCACTCTGACCTGGCTCCCGGGTTGGGTGCCCGAGGCCGCTACGGTCCTGCATTTTCTCGAGGCGATTCTGGCTACACTGGCGATCCTGGTCTGGCATTTCTACTTCGTCATTTTCGATCCGGCGGTGTATCCGATGGATGCCGCCTGGTTGACAGGCAAGCCACCCTTCTCGCGAGCGGAAGAACGTGGCGAAATCATCTATGATGAGCCGACCGAGCAACAGGGCGGCCAGCTCTGAGGCGCGGGTGCCGGGCGGTGCGGCACATGGCTTCGGAAAATCCGGATATCAAGTTCAACGCTCATAGAATATTACCCACCCGCAATCAGCAATGAGCCTGGGAAAGTGAATCGGAACCTTGTATCGGAACACTGCCAATGGACATTGTCATGTTCGCCGGTAAGATGCCGACTGAACGATTCATAGAGGGGCGGCCACTCGAACATCAGCGGCTGCACAGCCACTGCCAGATACCATAACAATCCGGAGTTTGCCGGCACTCGAGGAACAATATGTTCAAGAATTTTTTTGCCTCCATCACGCACAACGCGATAAGCCTGATCGGCACAGCGCTTGCAGTCGCGAGCCTGGTGCTCATTCTGAGCCTGTTTACGATGCAGCAATTCGGCTTCGAGGGCGGCCCGTATCTGGGCATACTGACGTATCTGGTCCTGCCGATGATCTTCGCGATCGGCCTGATTCTGATTCCGGTTGGCGCGGTGTTGTGGCGCCGCAGGATGCGCAAGAAGCCCGGCGGTGAGGGGACGCCGCTATTTCCCGTCTTCGACCTGAATCTGCCCCATACACGCAACTGGCTACTGGTTTTCATCGGCGCAACGATGGTCAATATCATCATTCTTGCCAGTGCAACCTATAAAGGTGTGGAGGTGATGGAGTCTGTCGAGTTTTGCGGCCTGGCGTGTCATTCGGTGATGGAGCCGGAGCACACTGCGCATTCGCGATCTCCGCATTCCCGCGTCGCGTGCGCCGACTGCCATATCGGGCCCGGGGCCGACTGGTTCGTAAAGTCCAAGCTGGATGGCGCCTGGCAGCTGGTGTCTGTTGCACTCGATTTGTACCCGCGGCCTATTCCCACACCGCTGCACGATCTGCGCCCGGCTCGGGATACCTGCGAGCAGTGTCATTGGCCGACCAAGTTTGTGGGTGACAAGCTACGAGAGATCAAGCACTACAAGGAAGACGAAGCCAATACGGAGCTGACGACAGCGCTGCTGTTGAGAGTCGGCGGCGCGAACGGGCTGGAGTCGTCCGGCATTCACTGGCATGTCGATCCAGGCGTGGAAATTCGCTACCGGTCGGACGAGACGCGCGAAGAGATTTACGAAGTGGAATTCACAAACGCTGACAACACCATAACGAATTATGCCGACAGAAGGGCGCCGGAAGATGGCGGGGTATGGCGAACGATGGACTGTGTCGACTGCCACAACCGGCCGAGCCATATTTACAAGCCTGCGGCCAGTGAGGTTGACCGTGTAATCAGAGAAGGGTCGGTCGACCGGTCGCTGCCATTCGTGAAGCGCGAGGGTTTGCGTATCATCGATGCAGATTACGAATCTCACGAGCAAGCGCGCACCGCCATCGCCGGCGAGCTGCAGCAGTTTTACGCGGAAAATTATCCCGAGCTCTCGACCGAGCGTGCTGATTCCATCAACGCCGCGGCTGAGGCCCTGGGCGACGTCTACTCGGTCAACGTCTTTCCGAACATGCAGGTAGGATGGGACACCTACCCGAATCATATCGGCCACCAGCAATCGCCAGGTTGTTTTCGCTGCCACTCAAGGTCAATGAGGACGGCCGATCGAAAGCAGATATCAAACGACTGCGATACCTGTCATGTGCTGCTTGCCGAAGGCGAAGAGAGTCCGAACATAGTCTCCTTGTTGAGAAGTGAATAAGCTTGCTTGCGCCAGCTTGTCGAAAGGATCACGGGGCTGACACCAGACGCGACGATTTCTACGGATTCTACGTATTGTGCCTGTCGGTGATGCTACGTATCCCTGAATGACCGGGGAGGAGTTCAAAAAGGTACAAAGCAACCGTGTCTGCGCAATTATTTGCTCAACACCTGACGGCATCGCCGTGGAAGATCGTGTAGCCGCCCTTGAGTCGCGTCTTGCTGCTGTGGAGCAGCGGCTGAACGCGCTTGAAACCGGTCAGCCGGCAGAATCCAGCTCCGCTGCGGGCGCCCTTGGTCCAGAACTTGGTGAGGGCTTTGTCTCGAATGCCTCTACGCTCATCGGCCGGATTCTGCTTATCTTTGGCGGCGCCTACTTCTTGCGGGCCATCACAGATTTTCAGTTCGTGCCAACAGCGATTGGCATCTTTTTTGGCGCAACCTATGCGCTCTTCTGGCTGTTCATGGCCTATCGAAAGGGTGACAACGAGGACCAGCGCGCAAGCGCCATGTTTTATGGTGGCGCATCGGTCTTTCTGATGCTGCCCCTGCTTGTTGAGGCCAGCACGCGGTTCGCGTTGCTGTCCGGACAACAGGGCATTGTTGCCGTCGCGCTTTTTTGCGCGCTGGCCTTGCTGGTAGCGCTCGCGCGAAATCTTCAGAGCCTGGGCTGGCTAGTGATTGCGGGCGGCATTGCGACCGCGTTCGTCGTGCTGAATGCTACCCGTGCCGCTGTTCCGGTTCCGGCGTTTCTGACGCTCCTGGGCCTAGGTTCCTTGTGGGCCGTCTATTTGCGCGACTGGGTAGGCCCGCAATGGCTCGGAGCGCTTGGTGCTGACGCAGGCGTCGTGATATTGATCCTGCTGAGCACCAGCGACCAGTGGTCAGTGGAGCCGCTGGCGGCGTTTCTGCTAAGCGCCGCTCTGCTGGTGGCTTATCTGGCGAGCTTTGCCGTTCGGTCGCATGTGCGAGGGGAAAGTGTCGGCATTTTCGAGACATTTCAGGCAGTGCTGGCTGTCGGCATCGTATTCTGGGCTGCCGGCATCGCTGCAGAAGCGGGCCAGGTCACCTTTGCAACCGTCGGTACGTCGTGTCTCGTACTCGGTGCCTGCGCGTACAGTCTCGCGTTCACTCCCGGGACCCGCTCCGCCCGCGGCAGGAATTTCTACTTCCACTCCACGCTGGGACTGGCACTCGTGGTCGCCGGCACCGCCCTGGTGATGTCACCGACCATGGCTGCAGGCACCTGGTCACTGATGGCACTGGCGATGGCCTGGTTCAGTGGCCGGTTCGGCAGGGTTGCCCTGAGTCTGCAGTGTACGTTCCTGTTACTCGCCGCAGGAGTGGGCTCCGGCATTCTGACGACGGGATTGGAAGCCCTGGCCGGAGACGCGTCCGCACCGTGGCCAGCTCTGATTCCATGGCACGCGGTTATCGCGCTGACCACGGTTGCCTGCCTCTTCATTCCCGTGGCGCAGCATTCCGATCGCTGGGGCGTCCTGTCCGGCATACCGCAACTGATCGTACTCGCGCTGTCGGTCTGGGAGGTGGGTGGACTCATCGTCGTATACCTGGCACCGTCTCTTGCCGACGCCGGCAGCGCCAATGCCAACCCGGCCATTCTGGCCGCACTTCGGACAAGCGTTTTGTCCGCAGCATCGGTGACCCTGGCGCTGTCCAGTCGATTCAAGCGATGGCCCGAAGCTCGCTGGCTGGTTTATCCGGTCTTGCTCCTGGTCGGTGTTAAGCTACTGCTCGAGGATTTTCCAAACGGCCAGCCTGCAAGCCTGTTTGTAGCCCTTGCCGTAGTTGGTAGTGCCCTGTTGCTCGTGGCGAAGCTGTTGAGCCGCGACAAGGCAAAAGAATGAGAATTTGCATGGCGGTGGTCTGGTTGGTTCCCGTTTTTTTTGTTGTGGCTATCCCTTACGTAAATCAGCCCCAATCCCTGCTAGCGTCCGTTTTTCGAACCCTTTCGTTTAACGGGAGGTCGCGTAGTGACTGAGCATACAAATGCGTTCATCAACCGAATCAATTAAATCTGTGCAGGAGCGGGCTCGCGCCGCGACCAACCAGCTTTACTTCGAACTGGCCAGTGGCATCAGCGGATTTCTTCTTGCCTTGTTCATGTGGGGCCACATGGTCCTCGTCGGCTCCATCCTGACGGGCGAGCGTGGCTTCAACTGGCTCGCGGGAATGCTCGAAGACTATTACATTGCGCAGCCGACCGTGGTCGTGATTCTCGCGCTGTTTCTCATACATGCTGTCTTTGCCAGCCGCAAGATCCCGGCAAAGTTGAACGAGCGCCGGCGCATATTGGAACTCGGGAAAAATCTCAGTCGTTCCGGACGTGATACGCCGGCGGGCAGCAGCAGCGCGGCATTCGAGCCGCACCTGGAATCGCTGCTGTGGATCTGGCAGGTACGCACCGGCATGATTATCCTGGTTCTCGGCAGCTTCCATGTGATCCTGCTCGGCATCGACGTACTGACGCCCCTGTTCGGAGAGCGCGTGGGCATCGAGGCGGTCAGCAGCGTGGCCCGGGTCAAAGCGGGGCTGTGGCTGCCGTACACGATATTGCTGATCTCTGTCGAGTTTCACGCGGGCGTCGGCTTGTATCGCCTCGCCGTCAAGTGGGGTGCCGGCTCGTTTCTGTCGCGTCCGGTCCTGCACATTATCGAGCGTGTGTTGCTGTGGTTCTTCCTCGGTCTCGGCGTCATCGTGCTGCTCGTCCTCGCGGAAGTGCTGCCACCCCCGCTCGCATTCCTGCTGTCGGTGCCGGTGCCATGAGTTCCGGGCTGATCAGCACAGACGTGCTCGTTATCGGTGGCGGACTCGCTGGTGAACGCTGCGCGATCGAAGCTGCTGCCGCGGGACACGACGTTCTGATCCTGTCGCTGGTGCCGCCACGACGCAGTCACAGCTGCGCCGCCCAGGGCGGCATGCAGGCGTCTCTCGGCAATTGCGTCAAAGCCGAAGGCGATAACGCGACGCTGCATTTCCTCGATACCGTGCGTGGCTCGGACTGGGGCGCCGACCAGGAGGTCGCACGGATTTTTGCCGAAGAAGCCCCTGTTGCCGTTCGTGAACTGGCGCACTTCGGCGTGCCGTGGACGCGTGTGCGCGGCGGCAAGAATAGCTATGTCATCAAGGGCGAGCGTGTTGAAATCGAGGAGCGCGTGGAAAATGACGGGCTGATCATGCACCGCGATTTCGGCGGCACGGCCAAGTGGCGTGCCTGCTATGCGGCGGCGGCGACCGGTCACGCGGCGCTGTACGCCGTCGATAGCGAGGTCGTCAGGCTGGGCATTACGGTCAGGGATCGTACGGAGGCCGTCGAGCTGATACACGACGGCAGCCGCTGCTGGGGTGCGGTCGCCCGCTGCCTCCGGACCGGTCGCCAATTTGCGGTTGTGGCGAAAGCCACTGTCATTGCCACTGGCGGTCACGGCCGGATCTACGGCCAGTACACGACCAACGCGACGATCAACGAAGGCATGGGCGCGGTCATCGCACTGAACACCGGCATCGTACCGCTCGGCAACATGGAGGCGGTGCAGTTTCACCCCACGGCCCTTGCGCCCAGCAATATCCTGATCACGGAAGGCAGCCGCGGCGATGGTGGCTACCTGCTCGACAAGAACCTGCATCGCTTCATGGTCGACGCCGAGCCCGAAAAACAGGAGCTCGCGAGCCGCGATGTTGTCTCCCGTCACATGAAACAGTGCATGCGCGATGGCAACGGCGTCGAGACGCCTTACGGGCCGCACCTGTGGCTCGACCTGCGACATCTCGGGGAACAGCATCTCACGACCAAGCTGCGCGAAGTGTTTGATATCTGCCGCGACTTCGTCGGCCTGAATCCGGCCCACGATCTGATTCCGGTACAGCCCACGCAGCACTATTCGATGGGTGGCGTGCGCGTGAACAAGGATGGCCAGGCATACGGCATGGCCGGCCTGTTTGTGGCTGGAGAGGCGTCCTGCTGGGATATGCACGGTTTCAATCGTCTCGGTGGCAATAGCCTGGCCGAAACGGTCGTCGCCGGCCGAATCATCGGTCAGAGGGTCGCCGAATTCGCCGCCGCAGCCAGTCTCGATGTCAATGCCTCCACTGCACTGCACGCGGTAGAACGAGCTGATGCGCGCGTAAGCGCCTGGCTCGCACGATCCGGCGGCGGACCCAACGTTTATGGCATCCGCGATGCGATGGGCGAAACGATGATGAGCAAGGTGGGCATATTCAGAACCGGCGATGAATTGGCGCAGGCCGTCGACGAGATCGAGGCATTGCTCGTCGACTGCGATAAGGCTGTATTGCGCTCGAAAGTGCCGGGCATGAATCCCGAGCTGACTTTCGCACTGCGGCTGAAAGGCATGTTGCGCCTCGCGCTCGTTACCGCGAAGGGCGCGCTGTTGAGAACTGAAAGCCGCGGCGCACACTATCGAAGCGATTATCCGCTGCGCAATGATGCAGAGTGGCTGAATCGAACACTCGTGCGCTGGGCGGCGGATGGGTCAGAGCCGCAATTTACCTATGAGCCTGTTGGCGAGATCGATTTGCCACCGGGTCATCGCGGCTATGGCAGCGATGATCGAATCGAAATGCGCCAGGACATCGAGCAGTACAACAGCGACGCCTACAAACAGCAGGCCGAGCATGGCCGGCTTGCAACAAGAGAACCGCCGGGAAGCAGGATTCGCTGGGGAGCGTGGAGGGAGCAGGTGTGACAAGGAAGGAATCCACGGTGCCGCGACGACTGCGTTTCGAAATATTCCGCTACAACCCGGAGGACGCCGAGTCCGTGCCTCACATGCAGACGTTTGAACTCGATGAGGCGCCGTACATGTCGCTCTTCATTGCGCTCAATCAGATTCGCGAAACGCAGGATCCCAGTTTGCAGTTTGACTTCGCTTGCAGGTCGGCGATCTGTGGCTCCTGCGGCATGCTCGTAAACGGTCGGCCGGCCCTGGGTTGCCGCACATTGACATCAGATTTGCCGGAACTGATTCGGCTGCACCCACTGCCCGTGTTCAAGCTGATCGGCGATCTTTCGGTTGACACCGGCACCTGGTTTCGGGAGATGGTCGAGAACACCGAGGCGTGGATCCACAACCAACAGGCGTTCGATCCCGAGGCGCAAGAAGGCCGCATGGATGACGATCTTGCGCACGCGATTTACGAAGGTGATCGTTGTATCGAATGCGGGTGCTGTGTCGCGTCATGCGGGGCTGCGAACGTGAACGCTGATTTTGCAGGGCCCGCGGGGTTGAACCGTGTGGCACGATTCATGATGGACCCGCGCGATACACGCGGCGATGGGGACTGGTTCGAAGTCGTGTCGAACAGCGATGGCGTATTCGGCTGCATCGGCATGATGGCGTGCCACGACGTTTGCCCCAAGGAGCTGCCACTACTCGAGATTTACGCGTATCTGCGCCGAAAAGCGCTCGCCGCGAGGTTTGCAGGCTAAGGCCGGTAACTCGCGTAGTAATTGATCAATGCTTCGATTTGGCCGGCGTCGAGTTGGCTTAGCTTTGTCGCCATTGCCGGTACCAAAGTATCACGATCCCCGGAAAGATATGCTTCGAGCGCAGCTTTGAGGTAGGCCGAGCGCTGTCCATGCAACGGAATACCGAGTGCTTCCTCGGACTCCTCGTCATCAGGCTGGAGGTGACACACGGCGCAGTGTTCCTCGTGTACCAGTTCGCCGGCTTTTGCGAGCGTCTCATCAAACGCTTCACCCGACGAAATACGGCTCATCGAGCTGAAGTATTCGGCAAGTTCCATGATTTCGGATTCGCTCAAGGTGGCTGCCATCGCGCACATCGCCGGGTCCCCGGTGCAGTGTCTTGCACCGTCCTGATAGGCATACAGCGCCTCCTCGAGATGAGGCGCAGGCGTGCCGGCAATGATCGGGACATTGTCCATTCCGACACCTGATCCATCTGCGCCATGACAGCCCACACAGACCGGGAGCTTCTCCGGATCGGCATGTGCCAGCGTACCAAACGCGACAAGACCGCTCAGTACGAGTGTGAAAATAGCGGATTTACTGATGTACACAAGGCTCCCCTTACTTTGATACGGCAAGCTGACTCAGTGCGCGCAACACATCGCGCCGACTGATCTGACCGACCAGACGGTTGTTCCTCAACACGGGGAAGCGCCGGTAGCTAGAGTTCAGAAATCTCTGCGCCAGGTCAATGATATTCATGTCGGCGTCGACAGTCTCGACGTCCGGTGTCATGTAATCCGCGACCGGGCCTCCCCAGTCACCATAATAGCCGGCGTTCAAAGCGATTTTCAGACAATCGAGTTCGGACAACATGCCGAGGAGTTCGCCCTGGTCATTGACGACGGGTGCGCCGGCGATGCGGTTGTGCAACAGTTCCTGGATCGCATCGAGCACGTCCATGTCAGGCTTGAAGGTAACAAGACGGCCCGCCATGTAATCGCGAACCAGTGCTGATTTCGGGTTCATTGTTCGGACTCCCGTACACATTTGCCGCTGCACAACTCGCAGCCACCACTGTTCAGGCCGCCGCAGCTGCCGCTAATCGGTTTGCGGCCGTTCATGACGCCGATCGCCATCGCGCCGATAACTGCGAGCAGAACCGCGAACGTGACGAATAATGTCATTAACAGCGTCATTACGTCGCTCTCAATCGTTCGAAAGCCGGCGTCGAACGTTCGTCGATACCGCCCTCTCCACGTAGCAGAAAAAGCGCGGCGAGGTTTTCCCGCGTTGCGAGCTGCATGCCTTTTTTTGGTCCCATCACAAGCAGCGCCGTAGCAAGCGCATCGGCGCGAGAGCCGCTGTCGTCCACTACGGTAACCGACGCCAGCGAATGAGTCACGGGTCTGCCTGTTCGTGTATCGATCGTATGCGAATAGCGCTTTCCGTCCGCTTCGAAATAGTTGCGATAGTCGCCCGACGTCGCCACGGCCGTATCGGTCAGATGCACTATCGTGTGCGGGCGGCGTTGATCACTGCGCGGAACTTCGATGCCGATCGCCCACTTCCTGCCGCTGGCATTGTGTCCGCCGAGACGCATTTCACCGCCGACCTCGACCAGATAGTCATGCAAACCTGCATCCTCGAGCCAGTCGGCGATCCGATCGACGGCATAGCCCTTGCCAAGAGCAGACATATCCAGAACGAGCTGTGCGATGTCTTTCCTGAGGGCCGGGCGAGAGCAGTCTGCGTGCAGGTGTTCATAGCCGACAGAATTCAGCATTGCGGCGATATTCTCATCCGACGGTGGTTCCGCGACCATCTCCCCCGGGCCGAATCCCCACAGGTTGACGAGCGGCCCGACCGTGATATCGAACGACCCATCCGTCAACGCACTCAGCATCAGCGCGTCTTCGACGCTGCCGCAAAACTCACCGGAAACCGGGTACCACTCCGTTGTCGTACTGGCATTGAAACGCGAAATTTCCGAGTCGGGTAAGTAGGTGGACATCATATGCTCGACCTCGGCGAGGGATGCCTCGATCTCCTGCTGCAGTCGTCCGGCATCAACGTCGGCGGTGGCAAGTTTGACGCTGAACTGCGTGCCCATGGTATTGCCGGACATTTCGACCCCGGCAGGGCCCCTTGCACATGCGGCGCAAAGCGAAAGCAAGGCCAGCAGGGTGGTGGCTCTCATTCAGCCTCCGAAGTCGTCCAGGAATACGTGGTCCTTGGGGACACCGAGGTCATCGAGCATCTTGATGACTGCGGTATTCATCATCGGCGGGCCACAGAGGTAGTACTCACAGTCTTCGGGCGCAGGATGATCGGCGAGGTATTCGTCATACAGGACGTTGTGTATGAAACCCGTGTACCCGGTCCAGTTATCTTCGGGCAGCGGTTCTGAAAGCGCGATGTGCCAGATGAAATTATCATTATCACGGGCGAGTTCATCAAACTCCTCGACGTAAAACATCTCGCGGAGGCTGCGTGCGCCGTACCAGAACGACATCTTGCGTTTGGTGTGTATGCGTTTCAGTTGATCGAAGATATGCGCACGCATCGGTGCCATACCCGCGCCGCCACCTATGAAGACCATTTCGTTGTCGGTCTCTTTCGCAAAGAACTCGCCGAAGGGCCCGGAAATCGTCGCGTTGTCGCCGGGCTTAAGGTTGAAAATATACGATGACATGATGCCGGGCGGAATCGAGTCGTCGGCGCCCGGAGGCGGCGTTGCGATGCGGACATTCAGTTTGATCGTCGTGCGCTCCAGCGGGTAACTCGCCATCGAGTATGCACGTGACACCGTATGTTTGACGTGCGACTCATAACGCCAGAGCTTGTAGCGATCCCACTCGTCACGAAACTCCTCGTCAATATCGAAATCTTTGAAGCGCAAGTCATGCGGCGGGCATTCAATCTGGATGTAGCCTCCAGCCCTGAAATCCAGCTCCTCGCCCTCCGGCAGCTCGAGAACCAGTTCCTTGATAAAGCTCGCCACGTTGCGATTCGAGGTGACCGTGCACTCGATCTTGCGAATACCGAAGATCTCCTCGGGAACCGCGATACGCATATTCTGTTTCACGGCCACCTGGCAGGAGAGCCGGTAATGTTCCTTGGCCTCGCGTTTGGTGATCAGCGACGTCTCTGTGGGCAATATCGCGCCGCCGCCTTCGAAGACCCGAACCGTGCACTGCCCGCAAGTGCCACCGCCGCCACAGGCCGACGGCACGAAGATGCCCGCATCGGCAAGCGAATTCATGAGTTTGCCGCCGGTCGGTACCTCGAGGTTTCGATCCTCGTTGATGTTGATCGTGACAGAACCACCGGCCACCAGTTTCGAACGGGCCGTAAGAATTACGAATACGAGCACCAGGATAATCAGCGTGAACAGCACCACGCCGAGGCCAACCTCGAACATCGTTGATACATCCATGGTCACAGCCGGATTCCCGAGAAGCCCATGAAGCTCAGGGACATCAGGCCGGCAATGATGAAGGTTATGCCGAGACCCTGCAGTCCCTCCGGCACGTCGCTGTATTTGAGTTTTTCACGTATGCCGGCGAGCCCGACCAATGCCAGTGCCCAGCCAAAACCACTGCCAAATCCGAAGACAACGCTTTCGCCCAGCGTATAGTGACGCTCGACCATGAACAGGGTACCGCCAAGGATCGCGCAGTTGACGGTGATCAAGGGCAAGAAGATGCCGAGCGCGTTGTAGAGTTTCGGAAAATACTTGTCGAGAGTCATCTCGAGAATTTGCACGAGAGCCGCAATTACGCCGATGTAGCTGACCAGGCCGAGAAAGCTCAGATCAACATCAGGCAGACCAGCCCAGGCCAGCGCACCCTTTCTGAGCAGCAGGGCATAGATCAAATGATTTATCGGCACCGTGATGATCTGAACGACGACGACCGCAAGACCCAGACCGAACGCGGTTTCGACGCGCTTCGATATCGCGAGAAACGTACACATGCCGAGGAAGAACGCCAGCGCCAGGTTCTCGACGAACGCGGCCTGGATGAAAAGATTCATGTAGTCCGCCATCACAGCACCTCGGTTCTGTGGACTTCGTGAATCCGATGATCGTGGTGTTCGACCTGCGCTTGCTTCCAGGTGCGAATACCCCAGATCAAAAGACCGATTATGAAGAATGCGCTGGGCGGCAACAGCATCAGGCCGTTGGCCTCGTACCAGCCGCCGTCGGATACGAGCGGCAATATGCGATAGCCGAGCAGGGTGCCAGCACCGAATAACTCTCGCAGGATTGCAACAACAATCAGGATAGCGCTGTAGCCGAGGCCATTGCCGAGGCCGTCGAGGAAGCTCATTCCAACGCCGTTCTTCATCGCGAAGGCTTCGGCGCGCCCCAGCACGATACAGTTCGTGATAATAAGCCCGACGAACACCGACAGCTGCTTGCTCGTTTCGAATGCGTACGCCCGCAGCATCTGGTCGACGACGATGACAAAAGACGCAATGATCGTCATGTGCACGATGATGCGAATATTGTTTGGAATGTAATTGCGAATGCTGCTTATTGCGGCGGTCGACAACGCGGCAACGCTGGTCAGCGCGACACACATCAAGAGGGCTGGCAGCAGCGATGTCGTTACGGCCAGGGCCGAGCAAATCCCAAGTACCTGCAGCGTCACCGGGTTGTTGTCGACAAGCGGATCGATCAGTACTTTGCGTGCGTCACTCATGACTAACGCGACTCCTCTTCACCGAGCTTTTTCAGGTACGGCCCGTAGCCTTCTTCGCCGATCCAGTAGCGCACGAAGTTGCTGACACCGCGACCGGTCAGCGTGGCACCGGCCAGGCCGTCAATCTGGTATTCGCTGTCGTCAGGTGCCGGGCCCTTGACCACTTCTATTTGTGGTTCGCCGTCCTGGTCATACAGTTTCTTGCCGTGCCACTGCTCCCGCCAGGCTGGCTTGTCGATCTGGTCGCCGAGGCCAGGCGTCTCGCCATGGCTGTAGAAGCGCAGGCCCCGAACCGTATTGCCATCGTTTTCGACCGCCAGGTAACCGTACATGGTCGACCACAGCCCGGCGCCTTCGATTGGCAGTATGACCTGTTCGGTGCGAGTGCCGTCCATGACGAGATACACAGGGGCCAGTTCACCAGATGCGAGTTCCGTCGCAGTTTCTTCGATGGAGGAATACAGTGTCGCAAGATCCGCACCGGGATCGTACAGCCCTGCAACATCGAGGATTATCCGCTGCCGGTATTCCTCTGCATTCTGCAACTGGCGTGGCTTCAACAGTACGGCTGCGCTGGCGACAAGTATTGAACACACGAAGCTGACGCCAATAGCGACGATCAGCGTGTTGCTCATGCTGTCACGCGATCGTTTCGGAGTAGTGCTTACGACGTCAGACACTGCGGCGAACCCTCCGTCTTACGTTTGCGTGAACCACGAAGTAATCGATCATTGGTGCGAAGACATTGCCAAACAGGATCGCGAGCATGATGCCTTCGGGAAATGCCGGATTGACGACGCGAATAACAAAAGTCATGAAACCGATCAGGAGTCCGTAAATCCATCGCCCGGCATCAGTCTGCGAGGCCGACACCGGGTCGGTGGCCATGAACACGGCACCGAACGCGAAACCGCCGAGGACGATGTGCCAGTGCCACGGCATGTCCATCATCGGGTTGCTGCTGTCGATGATCCCAACAAGCAGTACGGGAATGATGAGACCTGCAAATACACCAACGATGATGCGCCAGGATGCGATACCGGAGTACACGAGCACGACGGCGCCGAGCAGGCACGCGGCCGCCGAGGTTTCGCCGATCGAACCCTGCATCTGGCCGAGGAAGGCCTGTCCCCAGGTCAGCCCGCTTGCGACGACCCCGGAAATTCCTTCGATCGCACTGATGCCCAATGCTGTCGCGCCGCTGAATCCGTCCACTGCGGTCCACACGGCGTCGCCCGATATTTGCGCCGGGTAAGCGAAATACAGGAAAGCGCGACCGGTGAGCGCGGGGTTGAGGAAATTCTTGCCGGTGCCGCCAAAGACTTCTTTGCCGATGACCACACCGAAGCTGATGCCGATCGCGACCTGCCACAGCGGGATCGTTGCCGGCAGGATCAGCGCGTAGAGTAGCGACGTGACGAAAAAACCCTCGTTGATCTCGTGATTGCGGACGCCGGAAAACAACACTTCCCAGAAGCCGCCTGCCGCCATCGTTACGGCGTAAATCGGCAGGAAGTAGAGAACGCCCAGCACGAAATTATCGTACAGGCTGCCAGGATCGTGTCCGCCGCCGACAAGGCTCAATATGACCTCACGCCAGCCCGGCATTGTGTCGATACCCATCGCGAGCATGGCGGTGTTGGCCTGGAAGCCGGTATTCCATATGCCGACGAGAGCGCACGGAGTTGCCGCAAAAACCACCATGATCATGACGCGCTTGAGATCGATCGCGTCGCGCACATGTGGCGAGCTGCGAGTTACGTCTGGTGGCGAGTAGAACAGGGTGTCGACCATCTCATACATAGCGTGGAAGCGCTCGAAGCGACCACCACGTACGAACAGCGGTTCAACGTTGTCGAGCATTTTGCGCAGTCGTTTCATCAGCCGTTCGCCTCGATCTCATCGAGCGCCTTGCGCAGATGCGGTCCATAGTTGTATTTGCCGTTGCAGACGAAGGAGCACAACGCGAGGTCCTCTTCATCGAGTTCGAGGCAGCCGAGCTGCTGCGCGCTATCCGTATCCCGTACCAACAGCGACTTGAGCAATACAGTCGGCAGGATATCGAGGGGCATAATGCGTTCGAAACTGCCTGTCGACACCAGGGCGCGCGGGCTGCCGTTTTGCGAGCTCGTCATCGCATAGTCACCCTTGTGCAGCAAATGCGAAGCGTATACGCGCAGCGCCGAGAACTTGTCTCTGCCCAGCCGCATGAATGACAAGAACTCCCTCGGGCTGCCTTCGGCAATCACGCTGATCTGATTGTGGTAGCAGCCGAGCCACGCGAGTGGACCGGCGGCACGATGCCCGGACAGTACTGAGCCCGAAATAACTCGTGAATTGCCGCCACGTAGCTCATCGACGAGAATGTCGGTCGTGCTGGCGCCCCTGCGCGTCCGCAGGAGACGCGGGTTCTTGACCATTGGGCCGCCGAGCACGATGACCCTCTCGGTTGGCAGCCGTCCGTTAAGAAACAGCCTGCCGATGGCCATCGCGTTCTGGTAGCCGATGTGCCAGACAGTTTTCTTGATGCTGACCGGGTCCAGGAAATGGATGTGCGTGCCGACGAGTCCCGCCGGGTGCGGGCCGGCGAATTCTGCATGACGGTATTGCTCACCGTCGGGGCAAGGAATGTCGGTATCCGGTTTGGTGCAAATGTAGGTCGGTCCTTCGGTCAGGCGTGATACGAGCCGCACGCCTGCCAGGAAGGCCTCGGCATCTTCCCGGATAACCAGCGCCGGATCGCCGGCAAGCGGGTTGGTGTTCATCGCGGTGATGAAAATTGAATTCGGCGTCGTATCAGGCAATGGAATCCGGCCGAACGGGCGTGTGCGCAACGTCGTCCATAAGCCGGATTCGGCGAGCGTCTGACGAATTGTGCCGGCGTCAATGTCACCGATCTTGCCAGGCTCATAGGCACGCCAGGTTTCAGCATCGTCACCATCGAGCCGAATCACGACAGAATTAAGTACACGGCGCTCACCGCGATGGATGGCGGAGACGGTGCCGCAGCCAGGTGCGGTGTAGCGCACATCGGGGTTGCGCTTGTCCACGAAGAGGACCTGACCCAGTTTGACGCGGTCGCCCTCGGCAACGGCCATTTTCGGTTTGAGTCCCGGTGTGTCCCAGCCGAGCAGTCCGACGCTGCGGACATCGGATGCATCCGATATGACCGGTTGTGGCTGCCCACTAATGGGAATATCAAGGCCTTTGTCGATTGTGATACGCATTACCGAAACCCGCGCTATGGCCACCAGTGCTGAAACAGCGCACAGGCGAGCAACCAGATACATCCGATCGTATGAATTGCCAGCGTCCCTTCGATCGCACGAGTCATTGCAGGACGGTCCGCAATGCCCTGACGTATTGCGAAACCTGCTTTGAAGGCCAGAATCAGCAGCACGGCGGGAACCAGTGGCGCGAACAGAGGCAGGCCACCTGTAATCGCGAGCCAGCCAGTTGTTGCTGCGGCTGCCACCTGCAGCAGAACATAAACAACCGCAGTTGCATCAAGACCTAACCTGACGGGCAGCGTACGCTTGCCCGTCGCGCCGTCCGCGACGACGTCGGGAACCTCATTGATCAGCAGGATAGCTGCTACCCAGGCGCTGACTGGCAGAGAAAACAACAGCAGCTGGGTATTGAGAGTGGCACCTTGCAGCCACGCCGCGCCCGCGACCGGAATGACGCCGAACCCGATTGCAACGGCTGTCTCGCCGATGCCGAGCGATGCCAGGCGTGCAGGCCCGAGCGAATACAGGATCCCGAGAACGACCCCTGCAAGACCAAAGTACAAGACCATCGGGCCCTTGAGCGCGATAAGCAGGAGACCTGCTATGGCAGCCACGGTGAGCAGGCTGATGCCGAGCCTCGCCATCTCGGTCGCGGACATGATGCCGGTCTGAATGAACCGCGAACCACCCGTGTACGGATAGATGCGATCCTCATTTTGCTTGTCCGTTCCTCCGGATTCGTCGCCAACATCATTGAGAACGTTGCTGGCGGCATGCACACAGACCGTTGCGAACAGGGCGAGCGCGAAGATCAGAAAATCGAATCGTCCGGAGGCCGCGATGCCCCAGGCGGTGCCGGCGAGCACCGGCAATGCCGAGGCCGGGAAGAACTTCGGCCGTGTGGCGTTGAACAGACGCCTGGCGGTCTGCGGAAATGAGTCCCCGGCAAAATTCTGCGGCGACGGATCGGCGATACGCGAACTATCTGAAGGCATTCTTGCTCCCTGACGCTGCCGGCCGCAGATTACGACAGGCTCACGCTCGTTCTCGTAGGTGTTTATACAGAATTCGGCGGCGAATGTAATCCGGTGGAAACTACTGAGTGACTATCTGCTCCAACGGATCCACGCGGATGACATCAATTGATTTGGCCATGCTCGCTCTTGGAGGAACGCGGCGGTATTCCCACCTGCCCCGGCGTTAAATCAATCATCCTGAGTTTCTGCTCGGTATATTCACGTATACCTTCAATGAGATACCCCGATATATGCTCGGTTCCGGTACAGGTTTCCGGGCATGAGTCGAACAACGTTGCGGCTGAAACCAGCGCGCTGATTACCGGTCGATCTTGATACCTTTGTCCAATTCACTCAGGCGTGAATTGCCGATTCCATAGCGCACGTGTGTCGCAATGATTGAATCTCTGGCAAAACCGGTCAAGGCTTTGCGGGCATGGATCCGCGGGCGGCGCGCGGGCTCGCGCCGCCGCAGGATTCCGACCCAGCTCATCCAGCTCGGCGTTATCTTCGCCGTTGTCGGCGTGGGTATGTTCCTGATGCGGCAAAAGTTCGTTCCCGACACCTTCGGCGATCTGGGTCACTACAGGGCTGCTGCGGTGGCGGCCAACGCGGAGCTGGAACCACGCTACGCGGGTTGGCAGGAGTGTGCGATGTGCCACCCGGACAAGGTGGAGGCGAAGAACAGTTCCTTCCACAGAACCGTGAGCTGCGAATCCTGCCACGGGCCGGCGAACGACCACGCGTCCAATCCCATGCAACTTAAACCGGAGCTGCCGGCAGGGAGGGAGCCCTGCCTCGCCTGCCACAGTTACCTGGCGTCTCGCCCGACCGGTTTTCCGCAGATCATCGAAGAGCGCCACAACCCGGTGCGGGCCTGCACCGGCTGCCACGACGCTCACGACCCGACGCCGCCGGAGAGTATTCAGGAGTGCTCGGCGTGCCACAACACCATCGCCCGGAGCAAGGCTGTCTCCCCGCATGCACCGCTCGACTGCGAGGTCTGCCATGAAGCGCCGCCGGAACACAAAGTGCAGCCGCGTGCGCATGTGCCGAAGAAGCCCTTCGAACGGGAGTTCTGCGGCACCTGCCATGACAGGCGCGCCAGACCACCGGAGGAGATTCGCGGAGTCGATCTGAGCGTGTATGAGATCCCGCGCATCGACCTGGTCACGCATGGCGGAACCTTCGTTTGCTGGCAGTGCCACTATCAACACTCACCGGAGGCCAGATAGATGTCGCAGAACTACGATAGAAGAAAGTTCCTGGCCGAGCTGTTGAAGTTCCCACCCGCCACGATTGTTCTCGGGGTGATCGGCCCGGTCAGGTTACTCGCGGCAGCGGGCACCGATGAGTATGAGCCGACCGAGCACTACTACGCGATGGGCATACGGGTCGAGGAATGCATCGGCTGCGGGAAGTGCGTGAAGGCGTGTAAACTGGAAAACGACGTACCCGACGAGCCCTACTACTTCAGAACCTGGGTTGAGCGTTACATCGTCTACACCGACGGAGAGGTTCAGGTGGACAGCCCCGAGGGTGGCATCCACGGCTTTCCCCCGGTCGCGGACGAGAGCTTTCCTCCGGTCGCGGCGGGCAAGGAGATCCTCAGGACTTTCTTCGTCCCCAAGCTCTGCAACCACTGCGACAATCCGCCGTGCGTCCAGGTCTGTCCCGTGGGGGCCACCTTCAAGAGCCAGGACGGAGTGGTGCTGGTGGACGAGGACTACTGCATCGGCTGCCGCTACTGCATCCAGGCATGTCCTTATGGCGCCCGCTTCCTGGATCCGCGCACGAAAACCGCCAACAAGTGTACGTTCTGCTACCACCGGATAACCAAAGGTTTGCTGCCAGCCTGCGTGGAGGTGTGCCCGACCCAGGCAAGAGTCTTCGGAGAGATCGGGGACCGAAGTACGCCTCTGAATCGCATGATGCGAATGAGCCATCTCGAGGTCCTGAAGCCGCACATGAACACTGAACCCAAGGTCTACTACACGGCCCTGGATGGCGAGGTACGCTAAATGGATCCCGAACATCTCGCGCAACTCGAAGCCGCTCTCGGTCAGGTTACGGGTTTCATCTACCCGAACGAGGTAGAGCTCCACTGGAGCATCCTGATCGTGATCTACCCCTACCTCACGGGCCTGGTGGCGGGAGCATTTATCCTGGCGTCACTCGAGAAAGTATTCAAAGTCAAAGCGCTCCAGCCGACTTACCGTCTCGCGTTGCTTACGGCACTCGCCTTCCTGATCGTGGCACCCATGCCGCTGCAGGCGCATCTGGGACACCCCGAGCGCGCGTTCGAGATATTCCTCACCCCGAACTCGGCCTCCGCGATGGCGATGTTCGGCTTCGTCTACGCCTGGTACCTGATGGTGGTGCTGCTCATGGAGATCTGGTTCGACTACCGGGCCGACCTCGTGAGGTGGCGACAGAATGACAAGGGCGTGATGAAGCTCGTTCGCTGGCTCATCTCGCTGGGCTCCCGGGACGTCTCGCCGGCCGCGGTCGCCTTCGACAAAAAGGCCGTCCAGTTCATCACGATTGTCGGTATTCCATCCGCGTTCCTTCTGCACGGTTATGTCGGCTTCATCTTCGGTTCCGTGAAGGCCAATCCGTGGTGGAGCAGTGTCCTCATGCCCATCGTGTTCCTGTTCTCCGCCATCGTCTCGGGGATTTCGATGGTGCTGTTGATTTACTACGTTACGACGCTGTTGCGACGCAAAGAGCTGGACATGAGCTGCCTGGATGCGCTGGCCTCCTTCCTGTTCTACGCGCTGATCATCGACCTCTCTCTCGAGGCGCTGGACTTCATCCACCGGCTCTACGAGTCCGAAGAATCCATCGAGATCCTGGAGCAGCTCATCTTCGGCAAGCTCTTCCTGAGTCTGACGATCGTCCAGATCCTGCTCGGCACGATTGTGCCGATCGTGTTCCTGGCAGCGGCACGTTTCTCCGAGCTGCCGAACGAGATGAAGCGGATGATTTACTTCGTCGCGGCGGTGCTCGTACAGGTGGGCATCTTCAGCACACGATGGAATGTGGTGATCGGGGGGCAGCTCTTCTCCAAGAGCCTGCGGGGATTGACCGCCTACAAGCTGGAGTTCGGCGGGCAGGAGGGCTTGCTGGTCGCAATCGGGCTACTCATCCTGCCATTCCTGATCCTGGCGTTGCTCCTGAAGATTCTCCCGCCCTGGGAAGATGCGAAGACGGACTCGTCGGAACTGAGTGAGGCGATGACGGAAGCGGAACCGAGCGAGGCCTCGTCGCTCAGCTGAGTAGTTTTCTCATCTTCATGGCTCTGAATCTAGCGTATTTTGACCTTGACGAGTTCCTCGCCGTTCGGATCCGTTACATGCACCGCGCAGGCGATACACGGGTCGAAACTGTGGATGGTGCGGAGTATCTCGACAGGCTGCCTGGGATCATACAATTGGTGCCCGGCCAGCGCCGCTTCGTAAGGCCCTGGCTGGCCTTCGGCATCTCGCGGGCCCGCATTCCAGGTGCTCGGCACGACGGCCTGATAGTTGGCGATCTTCTCATCCTCGATGACGATCCAGTGCGCCAGGCCGCCTCGTGGTGCTTCCATGAAGCCGACGCCCTGGGCTTTTTTCGGCCAGGAGGATGGCTCGAAGAGGACCTCGTTGAAGGTGCGGGTATCACCGGACTTGATGTTGCCGATCAGATTGTCGTTCCAGGTCTGCAGGTTGTCGGCAACGACCTTGGTCTCCAGCGTACGTGCCGCCGTTCGACCGAGTGTCGAGAACAAGGCGTCGACCGGCACGTTCAGGGTCTGCAGCGTGTAATTGACCAGTTCCTGCGTCTGCTCATGCCCGGATGCATACAGCATCAATACGCGGGCGAGCGGGCCAACTTCCATGACGTTGCCCTTCCAGCGCGGTGATTTGAGCCAGGAATAGCTGTTCTCGACATCGAGTTGCGTGTATGGCGGCTCCGGTCCGTCGTAATTGAATTCAGTTTCTCCCTCGTACGGGTGCAATCCGCTCGTCTTGCCGCCTGCGTAGTCGTAATAGGAGTGGGCAACGTATTCCTGCACTTCGTCCATTGCATCGAGATCGATCTCGTGGATTGTCGACAGATCACGGCCAAGTATCGCGCCGCGCGGGAACAGGAATGACGACGGGTCGTTGACACCGTTTTCCGGAAAGTCACCGTAGGACAGGAAGTTGCCGACACCTTCGCCCTGCGCGCCCCAGTCCTTGTAAAAACTGGCGATCGCAAGCGTGTCCGGCACATAGACCTGGTCCACGAAGTCGCGCATCTGCGTGATGATGCCCTGCACCGCGGAAAGTCGGGCGGAGTTGATGGCCGAGTCCGAATCAAGATCGATCGGACAGGGAACGCCGCCCACGAGGAAATTCGGATGCGGGTTCTTGCCACCGAAGATAGTGTGTAATCTGGCGACGTCCCGCTGCCAGGCCAGTGCCTCGAGGTAATGGGCAACGGCCATCAGATTTGCTTCGGGTGGCAACTTGTAAGCCGGGTGGCCCCAGTAGGCCTTGGCAAAAATACCGAGCTGCCCGGCTTCGACGAAGTCCTTAACTTTTTTTTGCGTATCGGCAAAGTAGCCGGGCGAACTCTTCGAGTAATTGCTGATGCTCTGCGCGAGATCTGATGTGGCCTTCGGGTCAGCTGATAACGCCGATACCACATCGACCCAGTCGAGTGCGTGCAGGTGATAAAAGTGCATTACGTGATCGTGTACGTACTGTGCGCCAATCATCAGGTTGCGAATCAGCTGTGCGTTCTTTGGAATCTCGTAATTGAGCGCGTCTTCGACGGCACGTACTGAAGCGATGCCGTGTACCAGGGTGCACACACCGCATATCCGTTGAGCGAATGCCCAGGCATCGCGCGGATCTCTGCCACGCAGGATAATTTCGATGCCGCGGACCATGGTGCCGGAGGAATAAGCCTCAGCGATCCGATCTCCATCCATCTGCGCTTCGATACGCAAATGACCCTCGATTCTGGTAATAGGATCTACAACCACACGATCATTCATGACGTTTCCTACCTGTTCTAGTCAGCCAAATTGGCTGCAACCGTCTCCACCAAACTTGTAACCGGTGTCTGCCACCCGGATTTCTCTGCGCCGATCAGCAGATTGATTCTGCAGTTTGCACATCCGGTGACGACCGTATCTGCACCGGCCTCCTCAAATTCCCCTTTCTTTATCTCGAACGCCTTTTGCCGCAAATTCGCCGAGCTCTGCATGACGAACTCGCCGCAACCGCTGCCACAGCAATAGTTTTCGCGCCTGTTCGACGGCGTTTCACGCACTTCCATCCCAAGCGCCTCCAGCACGTCTCGCGGTTGCTGCGTGACGCCGCCCTTGCGGGACAGGCGACACGGATCGTGGTAGGTCACCGACGCACCGTTGGACTGCCTCTTGAGATTCAGGCGGTTCGCCTTGATCTCACTGGCAATGAACTCAGGCATCGACACGATCTCGAACGACAGCGACTCGTTCATCTCAGTAGCAGCTTCCCAGCGCATCGTCTGGTAGGCGTGGCCTGACTCCGGCAGCAACAAGGTCTTTATGCCGCAGGCCTTGGCCTTGTCGACAATGCGTCGTATGGCGAGTTTCATCGTCGGGTCATCACCCGAAATAATGCCGATGTTTGTTGCTTCGAAAGCATCGCTCTGAATCGTCCAGTCGGCGCCCGCGCTATTCAGGATTCTGGCATTCGCCGCAAGCGCATCAGGAAACAGCAAGACCTCGACAGCCGTCGTGAGCAACATCACATCCGCCTGCTCACGATCGAGCGGCACGTCGATACCCTGCTCGCCGAGCCTGGCCGCGAGAGCTTTGAGTTGCTCCGCGCCCACCCCAAACAAGGTGTTCTGGTCACGTTGTTCGTTGCGCAGCACGCGCATCTCCGGCGGCACAAAACCGGCAGCGGCGAGACCATGGCGTACGACCCGGATCGACGCCGAAATCTTTATGCCCATCGGACATATCATGTCGCAGCGCCCACAACCCGTGCACGCGTCATACACAAGGTGTTGCCAATTCTGCAGATCTTCAGCCGTGATATCCGGTGTAAACACGCGATAAAACCAGCGCATCGGACTCATCTCGCGACGGTAGAAGCGGCGCAACAACCGGAATTTGTATACCGGGGCGTATGTTTCGTTTTGAGTTGCCTCATAAAAATGACAGGCCTCGGCGCACATACCGCACTGTAGACAGGAATCGAGGTCAACAGCCCGGTGCCCGTTCAGCTTCTGCATAAATGCTTTTTTCGCCCGCCGCACGCGTTCTTCATCCGACATTTCCCGCGGAGCGATGCCCGCTCTCAGCTTTTCCAGAAGGCCGCGAAAGTCCTGCAATGACATTGCTTCATTGCTCATGCCTTAACCCCCCTGCGCCCGAACGCTGTTCCGGCCTGATAGCGGGCCGGCATCGTCATTATTGCGTGCATCAATTTGCCGAACGGGAACCAGATGAGCATGACTTCGACGCTGAGCAGGTGCAGCGCAAGCAATGTCTCGTAGCGACCGCCGACGTGAGCAAAAGCGAGGATTCCCGTGACGAGCGGAATGAGCACGACAACGATGCTGATGTAGTCATCCGCATTGGAAATAAAGCGTTGCACGGGATGCGTCGCGCGGCGAATCAGCAGTGTAATCAGCACGGCCGTTGCAATTATCGCAGTCACCATGACGATGGTGTTTGGCAGGTGCGGCCAGCCGAATCCGAGCACGGATTCGAAGAACAGTATGTGTGGCGCAAAGAACAGTACCGAAATAAACAGTGCGAAATGCCAGGCGTAGCCGGTGACATGCTGGAACAGAATTCGTTTTTCGAATGCGTGCGCCGGTGTGGATCGCGACCAAATCGCTCCGAGTCCGGCGGCGACACTGTTGTGCCGGCGCGGCTTGGACAAGTCCTTTCTTGCCAGAAGGAACAGTGCACCAATGAGGCGCCATACAACACCAAACACAAATATCCAGAGTGCCCACTGCAAGCCAGGACCACTGGCAAATTCGAGAAGAGTCATGACGTTTACGCCTCCTCTGCCGCCTGTGCTTTTTTCTTGCGCGCGCGGGCTGCAATTGCTGAACCGACACCAAGGGCCGCGCCTGCGGCTGCGGCTCCCAGTAGCGCATCACGGGAACCCCACATCCCGGCGGATATCGGATTGTAAAAACTGCCTTTGTCCCAGAAGTTCGGTTCCGAGCAGCCGATGCAGCCATGACCCGACTGGATCGGGAAACTCGTGCCGGCGTTCCACTTCAGCGTGGCGCAGGCGTTGTACGTCGTCGGGCCTTTGCAGCCGAGTTTGTACAGGCACCAGCCCTTACGGGCACCTTCATCGTCAAAGGTCTCGGCGAACTGTCCGCGCTCATAGAACGGCCGGCGGTAGCAGCGGTCGTGGATATTCTGACCGAAAAAGGCGGCGGGCCGACCCTGTGCGTCGAGTTCCGGAATCGTGCCGAATGTCAGGAAATGCGCAAGCACGCCGGTGATGACAACCGGAATCGGCGGGCACCCGGACACGTTGATGATGGGCTTACCGGTAACGATATCCGAGACGGACACTGCACCCGTTGGATTCGGATTCGCATGCGGAATTCCGCCAAATGCTGCACAAGTGCCCACCGCAACGATGGCAAAGGCCTTCGAGGCGGCTTCTACGAGCATGTCGTAATTGCTGATGCCCGCAATCGTCGAATACGCTTTATTACCTACGGGAATCGATCCATCGACGACGAGAATGTATTCGCCCTCGTTTTCTTCCATAGCGGCTTCGCGTGCGGCCTCGGCCCCATGGCCTGACGCCGCCTGCAGAGTGTGATGATAGTCGAGCGATATCGCGTCAAAAATCAGCGACTCCACCGTCGGTGCATGCGATCGTGTCAGCGACTCCGTACAACCGGTGCACTCCTGAAATGACAACCAGATAACCGACGGCCGCCGGGCTGTTGCCAGCGCCTCCGCAACCTGCGCTACGGCAGATGGCGGTAACGCCATCAGCGATGCTGTTGCGGAACAAAACTTCAGGAAGCCTCGACGGGAAACGCCCTGCGACTGCAGGTATTCACCCAAGGTCTGGTCTTTGCGCATCGTACTGCCTCCTCGCTAGGCCGCGCCGCTGTTGTGGCGGGGATTGATCAATCAGTTTTTCTTTGTGCTGTCAGCCAGTTCGCTTTCCAGCTTGTTGATTCCGCTTTCGATGTCAGCTCGCTGTGACTTCAAGAGCTCGGGCATGTCGGTAACCTCGATAAAGCGGGCGATGACCGATTCCTCTGCATTGCGATGAGTGATCAGCCAGACGCCGGGATACGCTGTTTCCTGTACCAGCGTTGGTCCCAGCGCATTGATTTCTGCGCGTACTTCGCCTTCGCCCAAAACGGCTTCGATTCGTTGTTCCTCGCCTGGCGCGAGCGGCAGGCGCTGCAGATCGATAACCGTGCCATCCTCACCACCGGCAAGACGCTTGAGCGCGTGGCGAATCTCGTGCAGCAATGGTTCGACATTGCCGGTGGTCACTTCCGCGCTTACCGGAATTGCGTCAAGGTCACTCATGGGCTGACGGCTGTCGCTGGCTTCTGCTGTTTCCACTTATGGATCAGCGCTGCCGCATTACCGGCCGCCCGTGGCATCGATCGGCGCACGGTCTCACTCAAGGTTTCTCCCCAGCCAAGTTGCTCGGGCTGGATACCGATCAATGCGTAACGTTTCGGCAGATAGCCTTCGAGTCGGGCGATATCCATGAGATCGGCGAAGCCGACCTCGTGCACGCTGCAGCGACCCGATTTCAGAAATTCGTCGACTTCCTCATCCTGGAACACTTTAATATCTCCGGGAGCGGCGTCGATTTGTGCCGCATCGAAGACGATCAACTGGTCGGCTTCGGCGATGTCCGCGGCGAGCGTAAAGCTCAGTGTGCCGGCATCGAGATATCTGGTGTCGGGGAGATCGTAGTGGTCTTTGAGATAGCGCATGGCATGCACGCCGGCGCCTTCGTCAGCGAGCAACACATTGCCAACGCCCAAAACCAGGGTGTTGGTCACGGCCGGTTCCGTCTGTAGCTGCCTGGCATTGTCTCCCTCGTAATCCCGATTACAGCGACTGCCATGTGCTGCAGCACGGGACCCCTCAGCTACCAGAGTATGCGAGCCCATTCGTCACCAAAATAGGCGATATTACTTACAGCACTGCGCCAAAACATCGACTAGGCGTAATTACGTACAGTCGTTCGTCGCATCTACCGACTATGCTAAAAGAGAAACGAATATTCGGTCCGTAGCCGAATCTCTGACAGGGAGGCCGACGTATGTGCCTCGCCGTACCCATGCAAATCAAGTCGATTGACGGCTTTCAGTGCACTTGTGCAGCCCGTGGAATCGAACGTGAAGTCAGCCTGTTCCTGCTGCAGGGCGAGGAACTTGCGCCTGGCGACCATGTGCTCGTGCACGTCGGTTACGCGATCCAGAAGGTCTCGGCGGAAGATGCCGCCGATTCATGGGAGCTCTTCGATGAGGTACTAGAGGCCAATGCATGAACTCGCAATTTGCCAGGCTTTGATCGGACAAGTCAGCGACGTCGCCCGATCCAACCGTGCCGCCGCGGTATCGGATATTTTTGTCAGTATCGGTCCGCTGTCCGGCGTTGAGGGCCCGTTGATGCAAAATGCGTTTCCCATCGCAGCAGCAGGTACCGTTGCCGGTGCAGCGAAACTGCATTTGCGGTCAATGCCAATCCGCGTCCACTGCGAAGAATGCGGTCGGGAATCCGAGGCGGGCATGAACCGACTCGTCTGCGAACATTGCGGAGACTGGCGAACCCGACTCATCAGCGGCGACGAACTGTTGTTGCAGCGCGTCATTCTCGAGAATGCCGCCGCCGGGGTTGAGAAAAATGTGTGATACCTGCGGCTGCAATGTAACGCCCGGCAACGAACATCTCGTTGCCGCCGGCGGCCGCTTTGCGCACACGTCGTCGGGCGCTGAGTCTGTCGAGGTCCTCAAGGGCCTGCTCGACGCGAACGACCGCCAGGCCCTGCATAATCGTGAATACTTCAAGCGGCACAGTGTGTTTGCCGTCAACCTGATGTCATCGCCGGGGGCCGGCAAGACGGCTTTGCTCGAGGCGACGATCGACGCGCTGGGCGCGGATCTGAATATTGCTGTTGTCGAAGGTGACCTCGAAACAGAAAACGACGCCAATCGAATTCGTGACAAAGGCGTGCCGGCCATTCAAATCAGCACTGGTAGCGCGTGCCATCTGGATGCCCATATGGTGCATAACGCCTTGCATGAGCTGAGCCTCGACGGGATCGATGTCGTCTTCATCGAAAATGTCGGCAATCTCGTATGTCCGGCAAGCTTCGATCTTGGCCAGCACTGCAATGTGGCGCTGTTGTCCACCCCGGAAGGACATGACAAACCCGCCAAGTATCCGGTCATGTTTCGGGCTGCCGATGTCGTTTTGATCACCAAGTCGGATTTGCTCGAGGTGCTGGGCGACTTCGATCCGGATGCGGCGGAATCGTATCTGCGGCAGATCGCCAATCCGGCACCCTTGTACAACGTATCTGCAAGAACGGGCGACGGCATGACAACCTGGCTCGAGTGGCTCCGGCGCGAGGTGGGCAGGCAACGATGAGCCACTCGGCCGAATTCTGGCTGCAGGCGTTGCGCGGTCTCGACATCGAAGAACCGGTACGGATCATGAACGTCTGCGGTGGGCACGAGCGTTCGATCTCCATGGCAGGATTGCGTTCGGCCATTCCGAAGAACATTGAACTCGTTCCAGGCCCCGGATGTCCGGTCTGTATCTGTCCGGAAGAAGATGTTTTCGAGGCGATTCAGCTGGCCCTGAACGAGGACATCATCCTGGTCGCGTTCGGCGACATGTTGCGCGTGCCGGTTAACGTGCCGAAGCGCGAATCGCGTTCACTCGAACAGGCTCGGGCTGCAGGCGGCGATATTCGACCGATTGCTTCGCCGACAGAAGTTGTGCGTATTGCCAGGGACAATCCGGACCGGCAGCTTGTATTTTTCGCAGCCGGCTTCGAGACGACAATTGCGCCGGTTGCCGCGATGCTCGCCGAAGGTGTGCCGGACAATCTGCTGGTACTGTTATCCGGTCGCCTGACCTGGCCGGCGGTGGCGATGCTGCTCGAGTCCGAAGCACCAGGATTTGATGCATTGATTGCACCGGGGCACGTATCGACCGTAATGGGGCCCGAAGAGTGGCAATTCGTCGTCGATGAGCACGATATTCCGGCTGCGGTCGCGGGATTTCGCGCCGACACCCTGCTCGCGGCAATGTACTCGGTGCTCAGACAATTGCGCGACGGGCGCCACTTTCTCGATAACTGCTATCCGGAGGTCGTTCGGCCCGGCGGCAACAGCGAGGCACGTCGACTGTTGCAGGAGGTCATGCAGGTCAGTGACGCGAACTGGCGAGGCGTCGGTATCATTCCCGAATCGGGATTCGTGCTGCGTGACGAATATGCGGCTTGCGACTCGCGCCAGCACTTCCCATCCTATGCCGATGACTCGCGCAAGCGCGTCGGCGAGATGCCACCGGGCTGCGATTGTGCCCGAGTCGTCCTCGGCAAGGTATATCCGAATCAGTGTCGTTTGTATGGCCTTGCGTGCACGCCGCGAAAACCCATTGGGCCGTGCATGGTCTCGGACGAGGGTGCCTGCCGAATCTGGTGGGCGTCGGGTTGTCGCGAGAACGAGTGGGAGGGCAGGAGGCAGTCCCATGGCTGAGCTTGCCGCACACGTATTTCCACAGACAGGCAGCTCGCTGCGGATTGTCCTTTCGGGGCATGTTCAGGGCGTGGGATTTCGGCCGTTCGTCTATCGGCTTGCGCAGCAGCATGGTCTGTCGGGTCGGGTGCAGAATAAGCAGGGCACTGTCGAAATAATTACTGCAGGCCCGGCCAGGTCATTACAGGCCTTTCAGGAAGACCTGATGCAGAAGGCGCCGCCATTGTCGCGGCCGCGTATCGAAACGGTGGAGCAGCTCGAGAACCTGGCGTTCGACCGCTTCGAGATTGCTGCGAGCGCCGCGCACGCGGATGCACGCGTCTTCGTACCAAGCGACTACTTCATGTGCGACGACTGTCGACGTGAGTTGCACGATCCATCCGATCGCCGCTATCGCTATCCATTTATCAATTGCACCCAGTGCGGACCACGCTATACATTGATCGAAGCTCTGCCCTATGACCGTCCGAATACGAGCATGGCGGGCTTTCCTCTGTGCCGCGACTGTAATAAGGAATATCTGGATCCCGGCGACCGGCGTTTTCACGCCGAACCGGTTGCGTGTCCGACGTGCGGTCCGCAGCTGAGTTTCCACGACAAGCTGGGATCGGAACGGATTGTCGGCGCCGCGGCTCTGGATTCAGCGCTGAGCAACCTGCGGTCGGGAGAGATCATCGCTGTCAAGGGCATCGGCGGCTATCACCTGATGTGTGATGCACGCGAATCTGCCGCAATCGATACGCTGCGGCAGCGCAAACGACGGCCGACCCAGCCCCTGGCGGTGATGTTTCCGTTAACCGGGGAGGATGGACTCGATGGCGTGCGCCGCTGCGCGGACCTGACGGTCGAGGAAGCCGAGCTACTCAGGAACCCGGCAAGGCCGATCGTCCTGGTAGCGAAAAAAGACGGTGGCGACCTGGCCGACAACGTCGCCGCGGGCCTGTCCGAGATTGGCGCCTTCCTGCCATACAGTCCGCTGCATCATCTGTTGCTTGCCGGGTTTTCCAGGCCCCTCGTCGCAACTTCCGCAAACATCAGTGGCGAGCCCGTACTGACACGAAACGACGATGTGGAGAGTCGCCTTGCGGGCGTGGTCGACGCGTTCCTGCACCACGATCGCCCGATCGTCCGTCCCGCAGACGATCCGGTGTCCCGCCGTATCGCAGGCGTCATGCGATCATTGCGCATGGGTCGCGGTTGTGCGCCCGTCGAACTCGAATTGCCGTGGCGGCAATCGCAGCCGGTGCTGGCCGTTGGCGGGCACATGAAAGCAACGCTTGCGCTGTCGTGGGATGACCGTGTGGTCGTGTCGCCGCACATCGGCGAGATGGACAGCCCGCGCAGCCTTGCGGTGTTCGAGCAGGTCGCCGATGACCTGCAGAATTTGTACGGCGTGCAAGCAGAACGCGTAGTCTGCGATGCGCATTCCGGCTACACGACGCATCGCTGGGCGAAACGGCAGCCGCTGCCCGTCGAGACGGTCTGGCACCATCGAGCGCATGCGTCGGCACTGGCTGCAGAGGCCGCACTGGCAGGTCAGTCGCTCATATTTACATGGGATGGCGTGGGTCTGGGCGAAGACCAGACGCTCTGGGGAGGTGAGGCGCTGCTTGGCAAGCCGGGCGCCTGGCAGCGTGTTGCCAGTCTGCGGCCCTTCCGCCCGCCCGGAGGCGAACGCGCCGGTCGCGAGCCCTGGCGCAGCGCCGCAGCGCTGCACTGGAGTTGCGCCCGCTCGTGGTCCGACAGCCCGGACCTCGACGGACTGGCACATCGCGCCTGGCAGAACAAACTGAATTGTCCGCAAACGAGTGCGGTGGGTCGACTGTTTGATGCTGCCGCCGCGCTGATCGGCAAAGTGACGACTGCGAGCTACGAGGCAGAAGGTCCGATGCTGCTCGAGTCACTGTGTCGCTCGGCGGCGGACGCCGTCGACCTGCCTCTCGAACAAGATGCGGGCGGCATCTGGCGCAGCGACTGGGAGCCGCTCCTCGACGTCATGACAAACGAGGCGCAGAGCCGGAGATCTCGCGCGGAGGTCTTTCACGCGAGCATGGCGCAGGTCGTGCTGCAACAGGCGCAAAAGCTGCGTGAAGAGCATGTAATCAATCAGGTCGGCTTATGCGGCGGCGTTTTCCAGAACCGCGTATTGGCTGAGCAGGCAATCGGCCTGTTGCAGGCTGATGGTTTTCGCGTCTATTTGCCGGCCGTTTTGCCTTGCAACGATGCGGCGCTAAGCTTCGGACAAGCAGCGGAACTGGCCGCGCGCGAAACTAACGGGTAGCTCGAATGGAAGACGACCGCATTTCACTCGCACACGGCAACGGTGGCCGCTTCATGCGCGAGTTGATCGAAGAGATTTTCGCGCGGCATCTGAGTGATTCGAATCTGGACGTGCAGGCCGATGCGGCGCCCATCGACCTGAATGGCGGCGATGTGATGATCACGACCGATGGTTTCACGGTGCAACCGCTCGAATTTCCGGGCGGCGATATTGGCTCCCTGGCCGTACACGGAACAACCAACGATCTCGCTGTCGCCGGTGCACGGCCCTTGTATTTGACGCTCAATGCATTCATCGAGGAAGGCCTCGAGATCGAGATCCTCGATCGTATTGTCGCGAGTCTGGCAACAGCGGCGCGCGAAGCAGGCGTGCAGGTCAAGGCCGGCGATACCAAGGTACTGCGGCGTGGCGAGGGTGGTGGGCTATATCTCGCGACCACCGGAGTCGGGGTCAGGCTGCCGGGTGTGCATCCATCCATCCATCGGATCCAGGACGGCGACGTAGCGATCGTCAGCGGCACGGTCGGGGATCATGGCACCGCGGTGATGCTCGCGCGGGAAGATTTCGGATTGCGCGGTGATGTCGTGTCGGACGCCGGCCCGGTCATGGCTCTGACAGAGGCACTCATGGGCTTCGACGGGCTCCGGTTCATGCGTGATCCGACACGTGGCGGCATTGCGTCGATTGCCAACGAGATTGTAAGGGCGACCGGGCTCGGTGTGCGGCTCGAAGCAACCATACCGGTCAAAGATCCTGTGCAGTCAGTGTGTGAAATGCTCGGCTATGATCCGTATTACCTTGCTTGCGAAGGGCGTGTATTTGCGGTACTGGCGCCAGAGTACGTGGATGAGGCGCTTGCGGCGTGGCGCGCCCTTCCCGGCGGGCGTGATGCGGCGCGAGCCGGTCGAATCTCCGCAACGGATGAGCGCGTCATTCTTGAGACGCCACTCGGCGGCGAGCGTTTCCTCGAAGAACTCGAGGATGATCCCTTGCCGCGCATCTGCTGATTCCCATCAAAGCGACGCCCGCTACATCGAACAGCCCGGTATGATCGCGTTCACGATCGCTGGTTAGTGCTGGCCGATCGTGTTCTTATTCTCATTGCCGTGATTACGCGACCAATTCATTGTGGGCCGCCGGAGGGGCGTTGGTGACAAGGTGGTTTGCGAGTCTCGGTCCCGGGTTGATGTTGGCGGCAGCCGCCATCGGTGTATCGCATCTTGTGCAGGCGACACGCGCGGGCGCCGATTATGGTCTGAGCTTCATCTGGCTCATCATACTGATCTCGGTTCTGAAGTATCCGGCGTTTCGCTTCGCCGTCGATTACGCGAGCGTTACGAATCGCAGTCTCGTCCACGCTTACTCCAGGCTGGGTCGTGCTCCGATCGGCTGGCTGCTCGTGTCCTTTGTGGTTGATATGTTCATAGCTACATCGGCGGTGTCATTGGTGACGGCGGGACTGTTGATCAGCGTGTTCGATCTGCCGATCTCCGGGCCACACGTCGCCATTGGCGTGGTTGTCGTATCCGCTTTGGTTTTGCTCAACGGCAAGTATTCGAGGGCCGAGAGACTCATCAAGGTCCTGGTTGTATCGTTTTCTGTCCTGACGATCATCGCGATGCTCGTGGCGTTGCCATTACTCGGTGGCGAAGGCCGCGATCTGTTTGCGCAGGTTTCGCCTTCCCGCGGGCTGGCCGTATTCGTCATCGCAATGGCCGGCTGGATGCCGATGCCGATGAGTGGCTCGGTCTTCCTGTCCAGCTGGGCGTGTCAGAAGAAAGCGCTGGGCAACCACCCATTCGATCACAAGAGCGCCGTCGCCGATCTGCGCTTCGGCTGGACACTGACCGTGGTGATCGCAATCAGCTTCGCGATCATGGGAACAGCGATACTGTTTCAGACGGATCGCGTCGTTCCGACAAATGCCGGCGCGTTCGCGACTGAGCTTCTGTCGGTTTTCACGACACTGATCGGCGGGTGGTCATATCCGCTGATCGCACTGACGGCGATCGCGGTTATGTGGTCGACAGTGCTCGCTCTGATGGATGTCGTGCCACGCGTGACGGCGCGGCTGATCGATTGCATGACAGGTCGGACCGAAACGGCAAGCACCAAATACTCTGCATTGCTCGCTGTTCAGGTAATCGGCATAACCCTGATCATGCTGCTGTTATTGCAGAGCTTTGCTGCGTTCATAGACTTTGCGACCAGTACGGCCTTCGTTACGGCGCCCGCCCTGGCGTATTACAATTACCGGGCCGTCACGTCACCCGATGTCGCGTCGCACTACAAACCGGCCAGCTTTTTGATCGTCTGGCATTGGACAGGGATTACGGCATTGAGCGTATTTGCGGTCGCATTCATCCTCGAACGATTTTTCTAAAAGGACTGGACAAATGAAACTGGTGAGTTTTTTGCACGATGGCAGCACAGGATTCGGCGTGGTCACAGGCGATGCGGTCATCGACCTGAGTAATCACGATGTAGGCCGCAGCCTGAAGCATGTCCTGGAGCGTGATGCACTGGACCAGTTAGCTGATCTCGCCGCGGATATGGCGCCGGATCTTTCGACAAAGGACATCGACTTTCTGCCGTGTGTCGTGAATCCCAACAAGATCCTGTGCATCGGCATTAACTACAGGAAGCATGTCCTGGAGATGGGCAGGGAGCTGCCGGAGTATCCGTGGGTGTTTACGCGTTTTGCGGACAGTTTCGTCGGCCATGGCGCGAACATGCTGCGTCCCGCGGCGCTGTCCAGGAACTTCGACTTCGAAGGGGAACTGGCGGTCATTATCGGCAGCGCCGCACACCGTGTGGCGGCAGCGGATGCGCTCGATCATGTTGCCGGTTATACCTGCCTGAATGACGGTTCGATTCGTGATTATCAGCGACATTCGAGCCAGTTTACGGCTGGCAAGAACTTCCTCAAAAGCGGCAGCATCGGTCCGTGGCTCGTTACGCCGGATGAACTCGGCGATGCAAGCAAGCTCGATCTCGAGACGCGGCTGAACGGTGAGGTGATGCAGTCTTCGCCGACCAGCGACCTGATTTTCGATATTCCGGCATTGATCGAATACTGTTCGGCATTCACGCGCCTCGAACCCGGCGACATCATTGCGACCGGCACGCCGGGTGGTGTTGGGGCAGCCCGGACGCCGCCCGTCTGGATGCAGCCTGGAGACACAATCGAGGTATCCATATCCGGGATCGGTGTTTTGCGCAATACCATTGCTGACGAGTAGAGCGAGCTCGTGTTCAAACACATCCACATTGTTGCCTGCTCGCCGCGCAGTGGTACGACGCTGCTGCACGAAGTGATGGTGACGTGTTTCAAAGTGGATAAGCACTATGACCATGAGATTCGCTTCAACCTCGTCGATGCCGAGGACGGGCAAATACTCATTACGAAGCGCCCGAAAGACACGATGTACATGCCAAGCGTTATCGATGACGATGCGGACATCTACGTGATATACGTGATGCGTGACCCGCGCGACGTCATTTGCAGTCGGCACGGCAAGAACAAGGACCTGTATTATTCCAACGTGCGGCTGTGGCGCGAGATGCATGGCTATGCGAAGCAGATGGCAGGCCACGACCGCTTCCTCGAGATTCGCTATGAGGACTTCGTCAGGGATCCGGATGCAACCCAGGACATGATCGCGCGGAAGTTTCCCTGGCTCGAGAAGATCCACGACTTTTCCGACTACCACGAGTACGCGCAGGTATCCGAGAAATCGATTACCGCGATGCACAGCGTGCGGCCCATCGCTCCGACCAGCGTTGGGGTCTGGACGAGGCATCCGGGAAGAATCAAGGCTCAGCAGATAATTCACGGCTCACTGTCGCCCGACCTGATCGAGTGTGGTTACGAAACGTCAGCCGATTGGGAGCAGGTTCTCGATGCCGTCGAGCCAGACTTCTCTAGGAGTCGTTACCCGGAGAAAGTATACTTCTGGTCGAGAATTTCCCAACACATCAATGCGTTGCGTAAGGTGGCCATGTACCGTCGCAAGCGCAGGTCTGCGTAGGGGCACATTCGGAGCCACGCATGTCAGGATTCAGCGAGACAATTGTCAGCACGTTCTATCGGATCGCCGTGTCGGGCGCCCTGCCGGTCGCGTGGTTTCGTGATGTAGACCCCGCCACTGTCGAGAAGGCGAAAAAGACCGGCAAACTGAAACTCGAAATCGTCAGCCATTGCTGGCGCTACGGACATTTCCTGACCTATCAACTCAGCTCGCTCGTCAACCATCGCACCGACAAATTCGATATCACGATGACGGTGTTTCATGTACCCGATGACGATCGTGTGGTTCCGGTGCTCGAGTACTTCGGTCGCATGCAAGTGCCCGGTGTTAACTGGAACTGGCAGCCGCTGCCGAAGGAGAAGTTGTTTCGCCGCAGCATCGGTCGCAACCTGGCTGCCAGGAACACACGGGCTGACTGGATCTGGTTTACCGACGCCGACATCATTTTCCATGAGGGTTGTCTCGACACATTGGCCGACCTGCTGCAAGGTCGGGACGATGGTCTCGTCCATCCACGAATCGGCCTGGGTACGTCGCTGTTGCCGGAAGACGACGAGATACTGGAACGAGGCCGGCAGGGTCCGAATTTGCTCGAAATTCCGCTCGACCGGTTCAAGCCGTATGGCGGTCCGCGGGCCAAGGCGAAAGGGCCACATCAGATCACGCACGGCGATATTGCGCGTGCGTGCGGCTATTGCGATTCGATCAGGCATTACCAGACACCGGCCGACCGCTGGATGAAAACCTATGAAGACCGGGCGTTTCGCTGGCTGATTGGCACTCACGGTACGCCCCTCGACATCCCCAACGTGTGCCAGATCCGGCACATCGTGAAAGGCCGCTACAACAAGGACTCGTTCTTTACCAAGGTACGCAAGTTTATTCGCAAGAGTCAGGACAAGTGACTCAGAGACGCGCGCCAGCCTAGGTATTTTCCGGGATTCAGTATGACGCCGAAGTATCGTCCCGACATTGATGGACTGCGAGCAGTGGCGGTCCTGTCCATCCTGTTTTACCACATGGGCGTGGCGCGGTTCAGTGGTGGTTATGTCGGGGTAGATATCTTCTTCGTCATCTCGGGTTACCTGATCACTTCGATTATCGTCCGTGAGCTTGCAGCCGGTGAGTTTTCGATTGCGCGATTCTACGAGCGCCGGGTAAGGAGAATATTGCCGGCCTTGACCGTGGTGGTCGTTGCGACATTACTGCTCGGCCTGGTACTGCTGAGCCCGGCACAGCTCGAGGAGTTGGGTCGCAGCGCCGCCGCAACGTCGGTGTTTTCGTCCAACATATTCTTCTTTCTCGGCTCGGGTTACTTCGAAGGCTCCTCCGAGCTGAAGCCACTGTTACATACCTGGTCGCTCGCGGTCGAAGAGCAATACTACATTTTCTTTCCGTTTCTTCTGATGTTCATCGCGAAGCGACACTCTGCCAGATTCGGGGTCTGGCTGATTTCACTGGGCGTCGTTTCGCTGCTGGCCTGCATTATCTGGACGCGCAGTAATGCACCGGCAGCGTTCTACCTGATCCCATTCAGAGCCTGGGAACTGCTGATTGGCAGTGTACTGGCGTTGCGGCTGGTGCCGAAGCCTGCCGGGCCGGGGATGCGCAATGCTCTGGCGCTGCTCGGCGCGTCCCTGATGCTGACCAGCGTGTTCGTCTACACGCCGGAGACCCGCTTTCCAGGCGCTGCGGCCGCATTGCCCACGCTTGGAACGGCATTCATTATTCACGCCGGTTCGGGGGGCAAAACCTTCGTCAATCGTGCGCTGGGCATCAGACCGATGGTATTTGTCGGGCTGATTTCGTATTCGCTTTACCTTTGGCATTGGCCCATCGTGGTCTTCGCCAAACAATACCTGATCAACGAGTGGACCGACCTCGAATCGGGGGTGATCCTGCTGGTCATTTTGCTGCTGTCGACGCTGTCCTGGCGCTTCGTCGAGACACCGTTCAGGAATCGGCGCTTGTTCGGCCCGCGGGAACGCCTGTTTACCGTTTTTGCAGCCGTCTCGGTCGTCCTGATCGGCACCAGTCTTTCCGTGGTTCTGATGAAGGGATTTCCGGGCAGGGACGCCGCGACGCCGTTGAGCGAAATTATCGCTGCCGATCCCGGTTGGCAGCACTGGAAAAACTGCGAAGAGGCTGGCGAGAAAGACATCCCCGTTCCCGAGCTGTGTGCTATCGGTGCAGAGCAGGTGCCGCCGAGTTTCATGTTCTGGGGCGATTCGCACGCGCTCGCGATGGCGAGCGCGATCAATCTCAGCGCACAAAGAAATGGCGTTGCCGGGCTGCTGGCCGTGCGCACGGCGTGTCCGCCGCTGTTGTCGGTCGATCGGCGAGGCGAGACGTCGTGTCACGAGTTCAACCAGTCGATTCTCGCCTACCTTGCCGCTCGTCCGGATATCGAGACTGTGATTCTGGCGGCACGCTGGGCTTTTTCCACAAGCGGGACGCGCTACAAGAATGAGCCGGGCGATTCCGTGACGCTGGCCGATCTGGGAGTGGATGCCTCGGCGAGTACCGGCAATGCGGCCGTGTTCGAGCGTGGATTGCGACGCACAGTCACGGCGCTGAGCGAGCGCGGCAAGAATGTCGTGCTGGTAACACAAGTCCCGGAGGTGGGACACGACGTTCCCTCTGCAAGTTATGCGGCGAGACTGACCGGTCGCGACGTCAATGCGATGATCGCGCCAACAACCGGGGAGTATCGTGAACGCAATGCAGAGGCGACCCGTGTATTCGACGCGTTGCGCACGCAATCGACCGTCACGGTCATTGATCCGTCGCAGCTGTTATGTGATGAGCAACACTGCCGCATTGTCGTCGATGCGACGCCGCTGTACCGGGATGATCATCATCTCTCGCTGCGGGGCTGCGTGCTGATTTCGCACCTCTTCGACGAGTTACTCGCTCATTCAGCTCAAAGTCGAAACGTCACACCAAGATAGGCAGTGCGTGGTAATCCGGGCCGAAGTCCCGCCGGACGACGTGCTGCAACGTATGTCTCATCGAGCAGATTATCCACTTTCACGTAAGACGAAAGCCGGGCGTTGAACCGCCAGCTCGCGAGCAGATCCCAGACGACATGCGAACCGACCGATTCGCTGGCATCGACGGGGCCCTGGCCAGCCTTGTCCCGCAGCTCGCTGATGTAGCTCGCGGCCAGGTTGACCCGCCATTGTTCGGTCGCGAGTCCCGTCGTTGCGCGCAGTTGATGTTCCGGGATGTACGGCAGTTCATCACCGACCTCGACGCTGCCCCACGGCTCGAAGCTGCTGTCGAACGCGTTTTCGAATTCGGCCGCAGGGGTCCACGTGTACTGAATGCCCAGCGGCACGTCGATTCCGCCAACACTCCAGCTATAGTGGCCACTGAGTTCGAGTCCTGCGACGGAAACCTCGCCACCATCAAACTGATCGCCGATATCCCCGCCGCCACCGGTCGATTCGGTTACCGTTCCGACCAGGTTGTCATAGTCGTTGATGAAGTAAATGGCTTCGACACTCAGCGCATCGTTGTCGTAGCGCGTACCGACTTCGATATTCAGGCTCGATTCTTCGTCGGCCGAGCTGCCCGGTCCGGGCGGGTTAAAGCCCTTGTGGACACCGGCGAGCAAACGCCACTCGCTATTCAGGCGATACAGCGCTCCGATGCCGGGTATCGCCATCGATACCGAGTTTTCCCGCACTCGCGTCGGCCCCTGGCTGCGTGCCGGGTCGTCAGTGGAATAATCGAAGCGTCGCAGATCAACGTCTTCGAAGCGCAGGCCCGGCGTTAGTATCCACTGACCAGCGCGAATCTCGGCATTGATGAAATACGAATTTGCGCGGGCATCGGATACGCGATTCGTCGTCGAAGCCGGTGCACCCGCTGTCGTCATGACCAACATGCCGTCTTGCATACGATAGCCGTCCTGATGCTGGAAGCGGTCTTCCTCATCCGCATGAAGTCGGAATCCCGTCGTCAGCGCGATCTCAGTCTCACCAAAACCGAGGTCCCATTCGATCTGCGCCTGCACACCTTGCGAATAGTAGCTGCGATTGTTCGCCCGCTTGAAGATTGCATCATCGGCGCTCGTGTCTCCGCGCAGATAGGCGAGTTCGGTCGCGTAGGTCACGGGGTCGTCAAGCACGCTGCTCATGCTCAGTCCATTCACCGACTGCAGCTTGTACCAATTGCGCCTGAAGTTGTTGCGATACGCGGTGACTTCGCCACGCCAGGTGTTGCCGGGATCGATTACGTAACCGAGCTGGTATTGCTCGTGCTCGCTCGTGAACAGATCGCCTTCGGATGCTGCGTAGCGCGAGATCGGATCCGCCGCGAAATCAGCATCGGTCAACCCAAGGTATGTTTCATCGGATGTTTGATCGGTGTAGCCGAGCTTCATGCGCAAACTTTGGTAAATGGAGGCATCCGCCGCGCTGTCGATCTGAAACTTCGCCACGTAGTCCTGGATTTCAAAACCCGTACCGCCATCCAGCGGTCCGTCAATGTGCTTGAAGCCGTCACTCTGGCTTTGCACCGTTTCAACGAGCCACGACAGGTTTTCACCGTGATTGCCGGTGTTCGCATGCAGATCAAAGGTACCGTGGTCGCCAATGCGCAGGTCGAGGTTCGCGCCGAGCGCGTCCGGAATTGGTGTGGAGATCATGTTGAGCGCGCCACCGGTGGTACGTGGTCCGACGACAACCGATGCGGGTCCCTTGAGCACTTCGAGGCCGCTCATGCGCCTTTGCGTCGGAAAGTAATACGCGGACGGCGCGGAGTAGGGCGCCGGTGCGATCAGAATGCCGTCTTCAAGCAGTGCGATCCGCGCGCTGCGATCCAGGCCGGAGCCACGAATACCGATATTAGGGCGCAGGCCGAAGCCGTCCTCTTCTTGCAGATAGACGCCCGGGACGGTGCGCAGCACCCGCTGAATGTCGGTGTCATTGAAGAGTTCGAGCGCCTCGCTGTCGATGACGTGCGCTGAGCCCGGCACATCCGCCACATCGCCGGGGCGGCCGATGATCGTCACGGTGTCGAGCGGCTCGACAGACTGCCTGGCGACGGATTCCTGGCTGTTGGCGGCCAGGGAGAATACTGAAATGGCGGCACCGAGTGCTGTGCGGGCGATGATCTGATGGAACATGAGGCTGTCTCTGCGTGGTCTGTCGGAACTGAGACAGACCGTAATCCAAATGCGAATGATTCGCAACTGCGTTAAATACGTATTCCGTCAAGTCAGGCAGGGTGCGGCATCCGCGTCAAAACAGCATTCTCAGTGGCGTTTCAGGAGATTCTTCACCTTGCGTGAAAAACTGGCCTTGTTCGCATGCGGGAAAGGCTCATCCGGGATCTCGTGGCCGAGGAACGGACACAGCAAATTCCAGCCGTCGGCAGTGGGGAGGTCGAACAGCAGCAGGTCGTCCGGCCGGTCCCTGAAGTACTCCAGCACGTCCCGGTTGTGTTGTTCGTAACGCTCGACATAGATTGCTTCGTTGCCTTCAGGACAGCCTGCATCCTCGCCATAGATCCAGCGCCGCATTGGCGTTTGTGTCGTCGCGAAGTCTTTCACCTGGCTGCGGATCCAGGCATCGGCGGGCCGACGGGTCAGGATGAACTTGCTGCCTGGAAATTTCTGATCGAGTTCTCTGAACAGAATCGGCCAGGGGTTGTCTTCGAAGGCGTCGTACTGATCGACCTTCGCATACGCGAGTTCATGAACCTTGCTGGCGATGTCCGGGTCCTTTGTTCCAAATGAGCCCGTCACCCGGTAACCGAGCTTCTTCAGCGCGAGTTCGAGACTGGTTGTGCCGGTTTTGTGGAAGCCGATGCAGAATACTTTAGGTTTCATGTGTGCTCGTTGATTGTCCATAGTGATCGGTCCATGCGCGTTTTTCGGTGATCCGGGCGGATTGAGCTGCCTGATCCGTCCTTCGTCGCCGCGCAGTCAGCTGTTCTTGCAATTTGCTCGTTCGCGATGGCAAGGTTCGCAGACGATAATCATAAGCAAAAACCGGGTGGAATTTCTCTATGACGCAATTTGCAGCGACACTCCTGCTATTCCTGCTGGTGCCAGGTCTTACATTTGCCGCCGATGGGCTCGACTCGGGCGATACGGCCTGGATGCTGACGGCAACCGCACTTGTGTTGTTCATGACCCTGCCCGGTCTGGCATTGTTTTATTCGGGCCTCGTTCGCAATCGGAATGTGCTGTCAGTGATGATGCAGTGTTTTACCATCGCTTGCGCCGCTTCGCTGCTATGGGTTATTGCCGGCTACAGCCTGATATTTGGTGAGGGCTCATTGTTTGGCGGGCTGACCGGAGGTCTGGACCAGGCATTTCTGTCCGGCGTCACGAGCGATTCGCTGTCGGGGACGATTCCCGAGACAGTCTTCGTCATGTTCCAGATGACGTTCGCAATCATCACACCGGCACTGATCGTCGGCGCTTTCGCTGAGCGCATTCGTTTTTCGGCGATGCTGCTGTTTTGCCTGCTCTGGCTGATGCTGGTCTACGTTCCGGTTGCGCACTGGGTCTGGGGCGGCGGCTGGCTTGCTGAGCGTGGCTTCATGGACTACGCGGGCGGGGCGGTCGTGCATATCAATGCCGGCATTGCAGCGCTCGTCGCCGCCCTGATGATCGGCAATCGCCGCGGCTTCCCGACCACGCAGATGGCGCCGCACAACCTGCCCTGGACTGTCGCCGGTGCGTGCATGCTGTGGGTCGGGTGGTTCGGCTTCAATGCGGGTAGTGCGGTCGCGTCGAACGGTGCCGCAGGCATGGCCATGCTCGTGACGCACCTCGGTGCCGCATCCGGTTCGCTGGCCTGGATGTGCTGCGAATGGCTGCGCTTTGGCAAACCCAGCGTCCTGGGCATCGCGACCGGCATGGTGGCGGGTCTCGGCACGATCACGCCGGCATCGGGGTTTGTCGGCCCGGGCGGCGCGATAGTCATCGGCTTGCTGGCGGGCGTCGTCTGTTTCTTCGCGACGATGACTATCAAACGCAAACTGCAGATTGATGATTCGCTCGACGTCTTCCCGGTTCACGGTGTCGGCGGGATGCTCGGCATCCTGCTGACCTCGGTGTTCGTCAGCGCGAACTACGGTGGAATGGGATTGCCCGACGGCGTAAGCATTGGCCAGCAGTTTGTCGTCCAGCTAACCGGCATGCTTGCCACAATCCTGTGGTGTGGCGGCATGACGTTCATTCTGCTCAAACTGATCAACATCGTGCTGCCGCTGCGCGTTTCGGCTGACGAAGAGACGCAGGGGCTGGATCTTGTCGAACACGATGAGCGTGGATACGACATCTGACCTGCGACACATTCGATTCGCACTCTTGCCTTTCCGGATCAGTTCGCTGCCGGGATTACTCGCCGCTTGGCTTTAGCGCGGCATACTGCCCGCCGTAAAACACCAGCGGCTCATCGTTACTGGATCGAAAGCGCTCGATTTCGCCGACAATAATGAAGTGGTCACCGCAATCGTGAATCTGATGCGTACGACACTCGAAGCACGCCACCGTATCCCGGAGCAGGGGCACGTTATCCGCGGACGTGTCGTACTGGACGTTGTCCCACAAGGTATGGTCGGACTGCGCGAAATGTGATGACAGCTTTTGTTGCCCGGCGCTCAGGATGTTGATCGCAAAATACTCGGCGTCGAGATACGCCTGCAGTGAATTCGAGACTTTCGCGATATTCCACAGTACCAGCGGCGGCTGCAGCGAGACCGAACTGAAGCTGTTTGCCGTGATGCCGCAGGGCCCGTCCGAACCGTCGCAGGTGACGACGGTCACGCCGGTCGCGAACTTGCCCAGGCACTGGCGCAGCTCCTGACGTTGCTCTGTTGACATCCGGTTCTCAATCATTATCATATTAATTATTAATATATTAAGTAACTTGTCCGTGCATGGCAATCGATCAGTTCAATCGCTCCCTGCCCATGGTGCTGCATCGCGCACTTGATGCGGTTATGCCAAGATTCCGCAAGATCTTCAATGACTTCGGTCTAACCGAGCAGCAGGGCCGAGTGCTGCGCGTACTCTGGGAGCATGAGCAGATAACGCTCAGGGAGCTCTCGGACCTGACGTTGATCGCGGCGCCAAGTCTGGTTGGCATCGTCGACCGTCTGCAACGCGCGGGCCTGGTTGCGCGCCGCAAGTCGGACCGCGATCGTCGCAAGGTGTTTGTCCAGACCACCCGTACCGGCGCCGCTCTCGAAGCCGACATCATGCCGGCAATTGCCAGCGCCTATGCGCGGCTCAAGCAGTCTGTTGACGCCGGTACCTGGGAGCAGGTTCTCGACGGACTCGAACAGATTGCCAATCCGGGCGGCGGTAGGCCAGGCGACAGCCCGGACGATTCCCCGGCCAGGCGGGACAGCGCACCCGTAGTTTTGCCCGACCTTTGACTCAGCTGTCGGCACTGTCCAGCGTCGTGTAAAAGTCCGCGAGCAGTTCGTACAGCGTGTTGAGTCGGTCACGACCGAATTGCGCTTCGATTTCGGCGTAACGAATCTCGGAGTCCGGACCAACACGATTAAAGACGCGCCGGCCCTTCGCGGTAAGTGCGAGCACCGAACGCCTCTGATCGCGGCTATCGGAGCTGCGCTTGACGAGGCCTTCCTTTTCAAGAAACTGCAGAATCCGGGTCAGACTGGGCGCAAGCAGGTAGCTGCGCCTCGCAAGTTCGCTCGCATCCAGCCGGTCTCCGTCGGCCAAAGCCCGAATCACACGCCATTGTTGTTCGGTCAGACCGTGCTCGCGCAGCATCGGCCGAAACCGCGCCATCGCGGCTTCGCGCGCCCGCAACAGCTCCATCGGTAAGGAATGCCGAAAATCGCGCAGTGTTCCAGCATTGCCCCTGGTGCCGGAATTCGTCATACCGTTTCCGTCACCACGGTATTCGCAAGAACGCCAATGCCGGGAACTTCGACCTCGACGACATCACCGCCTTTTAGGTACTTCGGCGGATCAAAGCGCGCGCCGGCGCCGTTCGGCGTGCCGGTCGCAATGACGTCTCCGGGTTTGAGGTGATAAAACGTCGACAGGTAGCTGATCAGGTATCGGAACGGGAATATCAGGTTTGCGGTGACATCGTTTTGCCGCTCTTCGCCGTTCACCCGCGTCATGATCCGCAATTCACCCATCGGATCAAGCTCGTCAGGCGTAACGAGCCAGGGACCCATGGATCCGGAGCTGGCGAAATTCTTGCCCTGGGTCACATTGAACTTGGCGTGGCGCAGGAAGTCGCGCAACGAGCCCTCGTTCATTATCGTCAGCCCGGCAATGTATTCGTGGGCCTCGTCTTCGGGAATGCGGCGGCCCGCTTGGCCGATGACAATGACGATTTCACCTTCATAGTCGAGCTGGGCCGACTCTGGTGGATCAAGAATCGCCTGCTCGTGTCCGACCAGCGACTCCCTCGTGCGCATGAACACGCTGGGGTACCTTGGGGCCTCCGACCCGTCTTTGTACTCCGCATTGCGATTGGCGTAGTTAACGCCGATACAGATGATCTTCTCCGGATTCGGGACCGTGGGCAGATAGTCGATCTCACCCAGCGAATAGTCGGCATCGGCTGCCGCTGCTTCAATCGCCAGTTCCGCGAGCCGGCCAGCTCGTATGGCGGCGCGCAAATCGTCCAGTTCAGCATGCCTTGCGCCAAGATCGACGACACCCGAGTCGATGACGGCGCCAAAGCCGGCTTGCCCGTTGTTCTCGAAGCTGAGGAACTTCATGCTGCATTCCCGTCCGTAAGTAAGCCGGCGCGTTCCAGTACTGCGTCGAGACGGCGCTCGAGCTCGGGGGTGGCGGGTACCATCGGCAGACGATGCTCATTGCCCGGAATCAAACCCAGTTTCTTCATCATGTACTTCATCGGAATCGGGTTCGTGTCATAAAAAACCGATTGGTTTATCTCGAGCAGCCGCTGATGCAACTCGCGGCCTTTTACCAGGTCGCTGTCCCAGACCGCGTCACACATTCGAGCAAGAATGCCAGGGCGAAGATTGCCAACGGCATTCATCAGCCCGCATGCGCCAATCGTCATCATCGGGAAAGACAGCTCCTCGAGGCCGACAAAGACCCTGAAGTCGTTGCCGAGCGCTGCGAAACATTCGGTAACGAAGCCGAGATCATTGACGGCGTGCTTCATGCCGATAAAGGTATTCGATTTTTCGCGCAGCGCCTTCATCGAGTCCAGCGTGACGTTAACCGCCGTGCGGCCGGGTATGTGATAGATCATCCACGGTGTGTCGTGTTGCCCGGCCAACTTCAGGTAATACTCGACCAGCCCACGTTGTGGTGGGCGAATGTAATAAGGCGTGACGATCAGCAGGGCATCGGCGCCGGCATTTGCCGCGTGCCGCGTCAGCTCCTGCGTTTCGGCCAGCGATTGCGAGCCCGTCGCTGCCACGACCGGAATTCGACCGTCGACGGTCTCGATGGCCAGATCGACAAGGCGATTACGTTCTTTCGTGGTCAGCGTGGAGGGTTCGGCTGTCGTGCCGTTCACCAAAACGCCGTGCGAACCTTCCTTGACCTGATACTCGATAAGGCCAACGTAGGCATCGTAGTCCACCGCGCCATCGCGAATCGGTGTTATGACCGGCGGCATCGAGCCGCGCATGCGCTGCAAATCAGTCATCGTGTCTGTTCCCTGTAACCTGTTCAGATGTATCGCGACTTGACGCCTGCGACACCGGCAGTATACTTAACACGTTAATTAACTTCAAATGGCTTTGGGGCGCGATGCGATGCCACATCAAATCATTGAATACTCAGCGAATCTCGACGCTGATTTCAGCATCGACGAGCTCGTCGCAGCATTGCACCAGAGCGCTGTCGACATTGATGCGCTGCCGATCGGCGGTATCCGGACACGCGCGGTGCGGCGCGATCACTACCGAATTGCCGATGGTCACCCGGACAACGCATTCATCAGCGTGACGCTGCGTATTGCTGCAGGACGATCGCTGGAGGTTCGTCAGCACGCCGGTGCGCAATTATTCAAGACGCTCTCCGATTTTGTCGAGCCAATATTCAATTGTCGGCCGCTATCGCTCTCTTACGAAGTTCAGGAAATAGAAACCGAGGTTCGTTGGAAGCGGAGCAACATCCGCGAGTACCTCGCGCAGCGCGCCGAGCAAGATACCTAATCAAGACCGGCCAGACCGGAGGAAACCAGACATGTCAGAGCTTGACAAGAATTTGCAGAGCATTGAAAAGTTACTGGAGCCACTGCAAGCGGAAACACTGCCACACTTCATCAACGGCAGGCGCGATGCCGGTCGCTCCGGAAAGACGTTTGCCGCTTATACTCCCGTGGACAACAGCACTATCGGCACGATCGCGGCAGGTAATGCCGACGATATCGACGCGGCATGCCAGGCCGCCGAGGCCGCATTCGGGGAATGGCGCGGGCTGCCCGGCAATGTGCGCAAAAAGTTGCTGCACAAAGTTGCCGACGCGATCGTGGACAACGCCAACGACATAGCGCTGGTCGAAAGTTACGACTCAGGTCAACCGCTCAGGTTCATGAGCAAGGCGGCAATCCGTGCTGCGGCAAATTTCCGGTTTTTTGCCGACATGGCGCCAGCTGCACGGGACGGTCAATCACTACCGGCGGACGAGCATATTAACTATTCCATTCGTCAGCCAATTGGTCCGGTCGGCGTCATCACGCCATGGAATACACCATTCATGCTGTCGACCTGGAAGATCGCACCGGCGCTTGCGGCCGGTTGCACAGTCGTGCACAAACCGGCGGAGTGGTCGCCTTACACGGCCATGATGCTGGCGGAGATTGCACACGATGCCGGCCTGCCCGACGGCGTGCTCAACTGCGTGCAGGGGCTGGGCGAGGATGCGGGCAAAACGCTGACCGAGCATCCGGCGATCAAGGCCATAGCTTTCGTCGGTGAATCGACGACGGGCAGTCATATCATGCGCCAGGGGGCCGATACTTTGAAGCGCGTGCACTTTGAACTGGGTGGCAAGAACCCGGTCATCGTATTCGATGATGCAGACCTGGAACGTGCCCTCGACGCGGTCGTATTCATGATTTACAGCCTGAACGGCGAGCGCTGCACATCGTCAAGCCGGCTGCTCGTGCAGGAATCGATTCAAGAGGAGTTCACTGCGAAGCTGGTCGAGCGGATCGGCAGACTCAATGTCGGACACCCGCTGGATCCCGCGACGGAAATAGGACCACTGATCCATCGACGCCATTTCGACAAGGTCTGCAGCTATTTCGAGGCGGCGGTCGAGGATGGCGCGCGGATAGCAGCTGGCGGAAGCGCAATTGACGGGAACGGGAACTTCGTCAGACCGACGTTGTTTACGCAGGCGAGCAATGACATGCGTATCGCACAACAGGAGATTTTCGGTCCGGTGCTGACGGCAATTTCCTTCAAGGATGAAGCCGAGGCACTGGAGATCGCAAACGACAGCCAATACGGCCTCGCTGCTTATGTCTGGACCAACGACATCGGTCGTGGGCATCGTATGGCAAGAAACCTTGACGCGGGCATGATCTGGGTCAATTCTGAGAATAATCGCCATCTGCCGTCACCGTTTGGCGGCATGAAAGCCAGCGGCATCGGTCGCGATGGTGGTGACTACAGCTTCGAGTTTTACATGGAAACGAAGAACATCTGCGTTGCGCTGGGATCTCACAACATTCCTGCGCTGGGTAAGTCATGAGTCTCTATTCTCTGCAGAAATTCTTGTACGAACTCAATCGCGATGAAGCGGTACAGAAGCAATGCAGAGACGACATGGACGCGCTACTCGAGAAATTCGATCTCACCGACGAAGAGCAGACTGCCCTCAGGGATGGAGATATCGGTTTGCTTTACGTACTCGGGGTTAATGGTCAGATACTGATGCACTTTGCCGCCTTTCTCGGTATCGAGTGGTTCGATTACCTCGAACTGATGCGCCAGGGAATCAGGCAACATGGACCTGTGCGTGCGGGTGTTTACGCGATGACGGGCGGTGGAGACAGTTTCACAGAGGAGGACTCACGATAATGAGCCTCGTTTATGCAGGCGTGCTGAGTCATGCACCGGGCATCACGGGCCGTGCCGATCTCGTGAAGAATACCGCCAGGCGAGATGAGTTCTACGGCAAGCTCGATCAGCAGCGTCGGGAAATCGAGGCGACCGGTGCAGAAGCGCTGATCGTCATGGCTGCAGAGCACTTCGCCAACTTCTTTATGAACAATATGCCGGCGTTTTGCATCGGCTTCGGCGAGAAATATTCCGGGCCGATCGAGGATCCCGACTGGCTCGGGATTCCGAAAACGGACGTGCCCGGAGCACCGGATCTCGGCAGGCGTTTGACTCGTGAGATCATGCAAACGGTCGACGTCGCTTATGCAGAGGAATGGAAATTCGATCACGGCATTATGGTGCCGCTGCATTTCCTGACACCGAAATACGACATGCCGATCATTCCCGTGAACATCAACTGCCAGGGCCCACCCCTTACGCCGTTACATCGGGCATGGGCTTTTGGCGAGGCCATACGGCGTGCATGCGACTCTGTTCCCGAAAAGATCGCCCTGGTTGGCACGGGTGGAATTTCACACTGGCCTGCCACACCGGACTCAGGAAAGATCAACGAGGCCTGGGATCGAGATTTTCTCGATCGGCTGATGCGCAATGACAAGCAGGCACTGCTCGATTACACCGACGAAGAAACCTACCGCGATGGCGGGCAGGGGGGCTTCGAGATTCGCACATATATAGCCACTGCCGCTGCCGCTGCCGGACAAGGCGAGTTGCAGTTCTACACGCCGGAGCTACCCATTTTTGCCGTCGGCTGTACCGTCGCGCGCTTTAGTCTGGAGTGAACGGGGTCGCGTGTATGCGGTAGACGGCGAACCAGGTTTCGCCGCCGTCGGCAGAAAATTCGAGTTGCCAATTCCAGCCATCGTCATCGGGTGGAAAGAACGTGATGCGTCGTAACGGGCTGGGAACCGGCGCAACGTAGTGCATAACGATATTGCCCAACGGGTCCTGTTCGGCCTGGATGTGTGAAAATCCGGGTGCTGTATTGATCGCCCAGGCAATGTCCCACCTGTCCGTTTCCGCGTTGTAGGTCCGCAGGTTAGTACCGACATTGCCGTCGGGCGGAAGCCAGAAGTCCTGAATCGCGGTGCCGTCGCCCAGACAGGAGAAGATCCAGCGAGCCCCGGTGCCATCCTGCCAGCCCGAGCCGTCCTGCGACAAACGGCTGTCTTCGATCTTCCAGTCGCCGATGTAGCGCCCGAATTGTGCCAACGGGCCTTGCATGCAGGCTTCGTCACTACCGAACGGCAGATTTGAATCCGCGGCGATGCCGGATGAGGCGATAAGAAGACAACTTGTGGTTATGATCAGATGCCTGACGGCCATGCGTTAGCCCCCAATAGAACGTTCAACCCGGTCTTGGACCGCATACGACACGGAAATACTGCATTAAAATCCTATGACGATGATCCGCACCCCAATTATTCTGCTCACAACACTCGTGCTGTTGACCGGACACCTGCAGCAGCAGGCCTGTGCACATGGCGGCGTTGTCGAGGAAGATGACCTCTGTGTCATCAAGGTCAATTATTTGCGTGGCCATTTCAAAATTTTTCAGCCGCGCAGGACCGGGCATGAGGATTATTGTGAGGATTTGCCCAGCGCTACCGAAACAGTCTTCATCATGGAATATCTTCACGAAAGCCTCGCCGATGCAGCTGTGGACTTTCGCATCATTCACGACGTTACCGGCAAAGGACGATTCGCGAGATGGGAAGATGTTGCTGAAATCGAGGATCTGCAAGGCGCGACGGTCTTCTACCGCGAGCCGAGCATAGATCCCGACGTCCTCTCCGTCGTTCATGAATTCACCGAAGAAGGAGAATACATAGGAATTGTCACGGCAAATGTCGACGGCGAGCATCAGATTTACCGAGCTGTTTTTCCATTCGAAGTTGGTTTTACCGGCTATGGTTACTGGCCGCTTTTCATCGTGTTGTTGCTGGCTATCCAGGTTCAGTATTTCATAATGAGCGGACGTTTCGCCCACTGGCGTGACGGCCGCAAGCCGCGCGATCGGAACATCCGCGCCTCGTCACTGCTGCTCGTGCTGACCGTGCCGATGATGTGGAGCGGAAAATCGAGCGCCGATGCCGCCGGCGAATGGGTATCGGCCAGGGGTATCTACGAGGTCAGCTTCGAAAGTTCGCTGGTACCGATCGAGATCAATCGAATCCACAGCTGGACTCTGCACGTCACAGCGCATGGGCAGGCCGTGACGGACGCCGTGCTATCCGTTGTGGGCGGAATGCCGGCACACGATCACGGTCTGCCGACCAGACCACGCGTCACAGAGGAACTTGGCGACGGCGACTACCGGCTGGAAGGCATGCGATTCCACATGCGCGGCGACTGGGAGGTTGCGATCACCATCGAGGCGGACGGCAAGACTGATACCGTGCTTGTGTTGCTGAGTCTGTGAGGTTTCGACCGGGAAAAGTCCGGATGGTCGGCAGCGGTGTTGTCCTGACGTCGCTGATAGTGCTGATGCTCGCATGGATGCAGTTGCGGCCCGCCGGTCCTGAAACCTGGACAGATGCCGAAATCGATATACTGCGATCGCTATGGATCGAGAGCTTGCCACCGGCACCGCGAGATCCGAGCAACGCAGTGGCGGACGATCCGCTCGCCGCCGAATTCGGACAGCATCTGTTTTTCGAACCGCGATTGAGCGGCACGGGCACTATCTCCTGCGCGACCTGCCATCAGCCAGAGCGGCGGTTTACGGATGGTTTGGCAAAAGGTCAGGGCATAGGCATGTCCAAACGCAATACGCCCAGCATCATCGGCGCCGCACATAGCCCATGGCTCTACTGGGACGGCCGCAAGGACAATCTGTGGTCGCAGGCGCTCTCGCCGCTCGAAGACCCGGCAGAGCACGGCGGCAAACGCGAACAGTACGCCGCATTCATAGCGTCCGAGTCGAGTTACCGTGAGATGTATGAAGCAGTCTTCGGCAAATTTCCTGCCCTGTCGGGCAGCCCCGCCGTCGACGAAGTGTTCACAAATATCGGTAAATCCATTGCTGCCTACGAGCGCCTGCTACTGCCCGGACGTTCGCGATTTGACGACTATGTCGCGGCAGTAGTGGCAGGCGAGCACAAACCGCATGCCGCGTTATTTTCGGATGACGAAGTGATGGGTTTACGCTTGTTCATCGGTGAGGCGAACTGCACGCAGTGTCACAACGGGCCGCTGATGACAAACCACGAGTTTCACAATACGGGCGTCATTTCTTTCCCGGGGGAGGTGCCCGACAAAGGCAGGGTTGCGGGGGTGCGCGAGGTGCTGGCCGACCCGTTCAACTGCCGAGGTGAATTCAGTGACGCGGCTGTAGCCGACTGCGCGGAACTCGAATTCGCTCGCACCGGCGCAGAGCTGATCGGCGCATTTCGCACGCCATCGCTGCGTAACCTCGAGAATACTGCGCCGTACATGCACAAGGGCCAGATCGAAACGCTTGCCGAGGTTCTGCAACACTACAATGAGGCGCCGCTGGCGATGATTGGCCACAACGAGACAAAGCCATTGCGGCTTGGTCGCCGCGAATTGCGGCAGCTCGAGGCATTTCTCGATACGCTGTCGGCACCGCCGGCAACGGCTGATAAATGGTTAACTCGCCCCACCCGCGAGCTTGCGCACAACGGTCGCGAGAACTAGCAGCGCAAGCAGCGGCAAGGTTACGCTGCCGCTCCCGCCAGAGCCGGGGCGCCATTCGACCTGGGCGCGCTGTCCACTTTGCACCTCCTCGCGAAAATCTTCCAGTTCCTGATCCAGGTTGACGATCATGTCATCGGTTGCGGCAACAAAGCCGGAACTGCGCAATTTTCGCAAGTCCTTGCCGCTTTCCAGCAACGTCGCATTTCGCTGGTCATGGTGAATGCCCGGCGCACGAAACAACAATTTGGCTGTTGCCACGTCGAACACGGCCGTGTCGATCATGGTCTGGACTTCGTTTGTGTTTCCCTTGACCGTTAGGACGCCAATGATTGTCCAATACAGCAATGCGCTGTCGCGTTCGCCCGAAAAGGATATTTGGTCATAGGAAACCAGCGCCATGATGTCGACACCGTACAGCGCGGCAACTTGTTGCATGCCCTGAACACCCCTGGCCGTCCTCATATAGGTGTCGGGGATCGTCTCGATCGATTCCACGTAGTCACGATCGCGAAACGCGTCAGCGACGTGTTCCATCAACTGCTGTTTTTCCGCCGCCGAAATGTCTTCACGATTTCGCGATGGTACAAACGCGATGCCGACGCGTACCGGCAGACTGATATAAGGCAGGCTGCCTGTGACGGCAGGTGGTATCTCTCCGTCGGGATACAGATAGTCGACAAGACTGCTCGAGGCCCCTTCACGGGTCTTTTCATGACCGGGCCCGAGCCAAAATGATGCGCAGCCGGACAGCAGAGTGATTAATAGTACGGTAAGGAGAATTCGACATTTCATGTGATCACCTCCGCGTTGAGCATAACAATCACTGAATAGTTATGATGCCGGATGTGGTGCTGAAATCCTGAGGATCCCGTGATGAATTCATGAGGACGATAATCCTCGGCCGAACAGCCTGTGTAACATCAATAAGGGGATGAAATGTCGGCTGCAAGACGCTGGGTCGTGATGATCGTGCTGGGTCTTTCGGGCGGCATCATTTTTCTGCTGCCGTTCCTGCGCGAGGTCTATTACAAGCCGATGATGGCTGCGTTCGGCCTGACGAACACAGAGGCCGGCGTACTGATGAGCGTATTCGGTTTCACGTCGATGATCAGTTACTTTCCCGGTGGCTGGCTTGCCGACCGCGTATCCCCACGCAAGCTGATTACGTCCGCGCTGCTCGTCACCGGCGGCCTCGGCCTGTATTTCTCGACATTTCCCGGTTACACGGTCAGTCTCGTCATCCATGGCTGCTGGGGTGTCGCCATGTCTCTGCTGTTCTGGGGTGCGATGATTCGCGTCACTCGCGGCTGGGCGCCGCCGGATCAGCAGGGCAGGGCGTTTGGCATACTCGAAACGACCCGCGGCTTTGGTGAGATAGGAGCCAGTTCGGTCTTGCTCGCCGTATTTGCCTGGTTGGGCAGCGGCGACAAAGCCTTGTCCGTCGTCATTATTCAGCTTTCCTGCGTCATCATCGGGCTGGGTATTTTGTCCTGGGTAACGATAGAGGACACCAACCAGGTCGATCCTGCCGCCACAAAAGTTGGCCTGGCCGATGTGATTGCAGTACTGAAGATGCCGATCGTATGGTTGATCTCGATCGTTGTGATGATGGCGTATTCCGCCTACTGGACGTCGTTCTATTTCACGCCGTACGTGGATGATGTGTTCTTGATGAGCGCGGCGATTGCCGGCGCCGTCAGCGTCGGCAAGATGTGGTTAAAACCGCTTGCTGCATTGATCGCCGGTTTTGTTGGCGACCGTTTCGGCATCGCGAAATCCACGATCGTCCTGTTCGTGGTGCTGGTCGCGAGCTTTGCGACGTTTTCGTTCTCACCCGCGAGCCCGCATTTGTTCGCAGCAATGCTCGTCAATGTTGCGATCGCGTCGCTGGCGATATTTGCACTCCGCGGCATTTATTTCGCCTTGCTGGAAGAAGGCGGTGTGCCATTGGCCGTTACCGGCACGGCCGGTGGCGTCGTGTCGGCGATCGGTTTTACGCCGGACGTTTTCATGCCGGTGCTCGGTGGCGTCCTGCTTGACCGCTACCCCGGTATCGCGGGTTATCAGTACATTTATCTGACGACGGCCGGGATGTGTAGCGTCGGCATGATCGCGGCAATTGTGATATTCAGGCGCTTCGTCGTTCGGAAAGACAGATCTTGAGGGTGGCCTCGAGAAATTTCCGAAATTTCCGTTCTGCGTCGGCATCGAGAACGTTGATTGCCGAGAGGCCGGTGAGCTTCCTGACCAGGTCGACCGCTGCAGTGGTGCTGGCCGCCGGGCCGGAGACCAGGTCAGGCGTGAGGCCAAACGCCTGTTGCACACCGACGACGGCGTACGGATCTGAAGCACACAAAATGGTGCAACATACCTTGTCACCGAGCTCGTCAATGGCTGCCGCACCGTTATACGGTTCGAGTGGCGACGCTCCGGCCTCGGCGACGAGATAGTCGGGTTCGCGTCCGGCGATCAACTGCAGCAGTGGCCTGATTGCAGCCCGATATTCCTCTTCGGGAGCGATCGTCGAGGGCAGGCCGGCATCGACGAAGTCGTAGATTTCAAAGGCGCCATGCCGTTTGAAGCTCGCGATGTCTTTGTAACGCCCGGCACCGGTCAATTTGGCGCCGATGACCTTGTATCCGGCTGATGACAGCAACTTGCAGGCCAGCCTTCCGGCAAGGGTTTTGCCTGCCGACATCGAGGTGCCGACGAGCAAGATCGTCGGTACGGCAAAACTCGCTGCTTCGCCGGTGATGGCGAAGTCGCGCATCTGTACTTTGCGGTCATTGCGCAGAATGTGACCTCGATAGCGCAGCGAGATCGGCTTGGACAGCAGCGTGGAGAACGACGTAAAGGCGCCGAAAAGCCCGGCATTCGTCAGTGCCTGCATGTTTCCATTTTCAACGCTGGCATAGTCACCGGCGCCCTCCAGTGTGCCGGCGCGCACGCCAAGCGCGCCTATCACCTGGTCGCCAGCCTGTACGGGTAACATCTCGCCCGAACAGGATTCGATGGTATACAACTCACTGCGCGCGCCGAATACCTCGCCAAGCACGTAGTCGCCGCTCGCCCAACCGGCTTTGTCCAGCGGGCGAACATCGTAAGGATTCCGGTCGAAGTCTGCGATGCGAGCCAGCGATGCGAGCAATGTCCGAGTCATGCGGCCAGCTCCGCGAGCAACAACATCGTCAACAGGGCGACGCGCTCGAGCGTCTTGTCGATGTACAGAAACTCGCGTTTCGCGTGTGCGCCATGACCCACGGGTCCGAGGCCATCAAGCGTCGCTGTAAATTGACTCGTTGTATTGCCGTCCGAGCCGCCGCCTACCTTGGCTCGGGTCAGGTTCAGGCCCAATTCGTCGCCGATATTTTTCGCCTGCATCCAGAGCAGCTGATTGCGAGATGTGGGCTCCATGGATGGCCGGCCAATGGCACCCTCGATTCTCAGCCGAACGCCCGGCACTTCGGGTTCAATACCGTGAATCAAGCGCTCGACCTCTTCTCCATCCGCGATCGTCGGGACGCGAACATCGATGACTGCAGTGCTGTGTGCTGCAATCACGTTCGGTTGTATGCCACCGTCGACGGTACCGACGTTGATCGAGATGCCCCTGTCGGCATCGTTCATCGCAAACAGTTTCTGAATTACGTGCGACAATTCGAGGATCGCACTGGCGCCCGCTTCGGGATCCAGACCGGCGTGCGCCGCCTTGCCGTAGACTGTCACGGTGAATCGACCGAGGCCCTTCCGCTCGGTCTTCAGGCTGCCTTGCTCGCCCAGCGCGGGTTCGAGCACGAAAGCGCGTTTGGCGTGATTGGCGAGAAGGCGGATGAACCTTGTCGATGTCCGGCTACCGATTTCTTCATCGGCATTGACGAAGACCAGCGGTGTCATCGCCGGTTCGAGATCGAGTTCGCGCAGTGCTTTCAGTGCAATGACGAGCTGCACGAGGCCGCCTTTCATGTCGAAAACGCCGGGTCCGCGTATGACGTTGCCATCGACGGTGAACGGCCGTTCGCCAATAGTCCCCACCGGCCATACCGTGTCGTAGTGCCCGATTATGAGTTGCGAATCCTGGCCGCGATCGCGCCGTTCGGGCCGTGCAAATACGTGGAGAGGGCCATCTGCCGAACCGATTTCGCGCACCCGGTAACCGACTTCACTAAGGGCCGACATGAAAATATGACGAGCCGGTTTATGAACCGCCGGGTGTGATGAGGGCGACTCCGCCTCAACGAGGCTCTTTAGCAGGTCGATAAGAAATGCGTCCTGTCGTCGAACGTGCTGCAAAATTCGATCGGCGAGCGCACTGGTCATATGGGCGTCATTTTTTCATATGGGCCGGGAAAGGGAATGCATTTGAGCGGTCGATCGTGGCGAATCGTCCAGGCGCCAGATAGGCAAGCAATGGCGAGTCGTGCACGAGTTCCTGATCATCCAGTTCACTCGAGCGCAGAAATTCGGGCTCTGCGTAGGCTGCCACGATTTCACCGGTGATCAGGCAGTTCGGACCGAAGCCGTTGATGGTTTTGAAGTGACGGCATTCGAAATACAGATAGGCCTCCTCGATGAGTTCCGCGTCGACCTCGCGTGCCGCAAACGTCGTAAAGTAGTCGAGCACGGGTTTATGGCCCTCCAGCCGCGGCGAGGCGGCAAGGCTCGAGTACAGCACCTGAGAGGGCTTCGGGTAACTGACGGTAAATTCGCCGTTCCGCTGGATATTGGCGCACGTCGAATGGCTCGGCGAACAGACGAAACCGAAATAGTTTTGCCAACCCATGGGCGTCACCATGTGCTTGGGCGCGAAATCGTGGGAGCCGTCCGGATCGCAGGTTCCGATCAGCACCAGCGGCGCGACCGTGAAGAATCTGTCCCAAACGGGCCTGCTGGTGTCGATGTCCATGAGATGGCTTCTTCCTGTTGCGTTGGGCACAGCGACACCTCCTCATCCTAGGCCTGACTCCAAGCTACGCCGTCACTTCGGGACTGAGAATAGGTAATTGCCGAGCCGATTTCTGGGGCGTATCCAGCCTGAATCGCGACTGTGTCGCGCTTGCAATGGGCGCGGCATCCTGTGATATCGTCGAAAACCAACAGCAATTGCCGAATGCGATGGAATGCGGACTATGCACGGAGACACGAGAAGTATTGACGAACTGATCGCTGGCCAGAAGCGTGGTTACGCGCTGGATCAGAGGTTTTACACGGACCCGACGATTTACGATCTTGAGATCGACCGGATCATAAGCCGGAACTGGATTCTGGCCGGACACCAATCCGAGTTGCCGGAACCGGGGGACTACAAGGTACTCAACGTGGCCAACGAGTCCGCAATTATCGTCCGTGGCAGCGATGGCGATCTGAAAGCGTTCGCGAACGTATGCCGCCACCGTGGATCACTGGTTTGTTTACAAGCTGAGGGCCATGTCAGGAAGTTTTCTTGTCCGTATCACGGCTGGATGTACGACATCGATGGCAATTTGACCGCAGCTCGCAGCATGCCGAGCAGTTTCGACAAGTCCGCTTACGGTCTGAACAAAGTCTCGCTGGAGAATATTCATGGTCTCGTGTTTATCTGCTTTTCCGATGAGCCGCCGAGTGTCGATGCTGCCAGGCGCGACCTGGCCGAGCCGATGGCGATGTTCGATTTCGAAAATCTCAAACTTGCTGCGCACAAGTCGTACGACATTGCTGCCAACTGGAAATTGTCGATCGAGAATTATCAGGAGTGTTACCACTGCGCAACGGCGCATCCCGAGTACGCGCAAATGCACACCCTCATGGTCGATCGCAAGAAGCGTGAACGCCTCCAGGGCCACATGCTGGGCAAAATGGAGGCCTGTGGAATCAGGAATATCGTGGTCGACCACCTAAACACTGATGCGGCGTCCGGTCAGCTGGGATACGCGTATAGTCGCACGGCGTTGTTCGAGGGATATCAGACCGGCAGCAAAGACGGCAAGCCTGTCGCTCCGTTGCTCGGTAATCTCAAGGGCTACGACGGAGGCGCGTCGGACTTTAGCTTAGGTGCTTTCTCATTTCTGCTCGCCTATAGCGACCACGTTGTGTGTTACGTGTTTACACCTGTCGACATGAATAACAGCAAGTGTGATATCTATTGGCTTGTGCGTGGCGATGCGCAGGAGGGGCGGGACTACGACGTTGATGAACTGACCTGGCTTTGGGATGTTACGACCGAGGCCGACAAGACGATCATCGTTAACAATGCAAAAGGAATTCACTCGCGCTATTACAAACCGGGGCCGTTTTCAGAAATGGAAAGCCTCGAACGACAATATGTCGAATGGATCCTGCAAGAGCTTCAGCGTGTCTGAGTTTTTCGCATCGCCATCCAGGCAACGATCAGACCGACAACAACGATCAGAATGAACAACGATGCCAGGGCGTTGATGTCCGGTGTCACGCCGAGTTTGACTTTCGAGAAGATGTACATCGGCAATGTACTGCTGCCCGGTCCGGAGACGAAGCTCGCGATAACGAGGTCATCAAGAGACAACGTGAATGCCAGCAGCCAGCCGGCCACCATGGCAGGCGCGATCAGCGGCAGAGTAATGTCGAATACGACGCGCAATGGGTGTCCACCGAGATCCATGGCCGCCTCTTCCAGTGATTCGTCCATCGCCGCAAGCCTGGACTGAATGATGACAGCGACAAATGCCATGGAAAACGTCGTGTGTGCAATCGTGATCGTCGAAAAGCCGCGCTGACCGGGCCACCCGATGAGGCCATGCAGGCTGACAAAGAACAGCAGTAATGACAGGCCTGTGATGACCTCGGGCATGACGAGTGGCGACGTAATCATCCCGGAAAACAGCGTGCGGCCCTTGAAGCGGCCGAATCGGACAAGAACGAGTCCTGCCATTGTTCCGAGAATCGTCGCAAAGGTTGCGGATGTCGCGGCAATACGCAGACTGAGAAAGGCAGCATCGAGTACCTGGTCATTGCGAAACAACTCGCCGTACCAGCGGGTCGAAAAACCGCCCCACACAGTTGCCAGCTTCGAGTCGTTGAATGAGTAAACCACAACAGAAACAAGCGGGATGTACAGGAACGCATAGCCGAAGGCCAGAACCGCCAGTATGAAGCGCGATTGTTTGTTCACGCTGCTGTCTCCGCCTCACCGGTCTGGCTGCGTTGCAGCATCACGATGGGCACAACGAGCAGTAGCAACAGCACGATCGCGACCGAAGCAGCGAGCGGCCAGTCCCGGTTGACAAAGAATTCATCGAACAGGACCCGGCCAATCAACAATGATTCCGGCCCGCCAAGAAGGTAAGGAATGACGTATTCGCCCATTGCCGGAATGAACACGAGTAGACAGCCGGCGATGACACCTGCCCGTGCCAGTGGCCAGGTGACATCCCAGAAAGCACGAGTGCGCGACGCACCCAAATCCTGTGCCGCTTCGATGAGGTCCAGATCCATGCGCTCGAGCGTGGCGTACAGCGGCAACACCATGAACGGTAAATAGGAATACGTGAGGCCGATGAAGATCGCGAAATCCGTGTACATCATTTGCACAGGCTGATCTATGAGGCCAAGCCACATCAATGCGTTGTTGATCGCACCGTAGTTGTTCAGCAAGCCCATCCAGGCGTAAACGCGCAGCAAGAACGAAATCCAGAACGGCAGCACGATAAGCAACAGCAACAAACTTCGGACCGCAGGCTGCGCGCGCGCAATGCCGTAGGCCATGGGAAAGCCCAGCATCAGGCAAAGGACAGTCGCCGCCCCCGCAAGAAACACGGATTTCAGATAAGTGAACGCGTACAGTTTGTCGGTCAACAGGAACAGAAAATTGTCCAGCGTGACTGACAGGCGTCCCTGTGCGTCGAAGATTGGCGTAAACGGCGGCTGCGCGACGATCGGGTCTGCCAGACTGATTTTCAGGATAATGGCGAATGGCAAGAGGAAGAACACGAACAGCCACAGGTAAGGAATGGCGATAGTGACTCGCCGCCAGGTCTTATCAGTGCGCTGTGGCATAGCCACCGCTCAACTTTCTCCCTTTATGACCACCGCGCTTCGCGGCCGCCAGGAGACCCAAACCTTGTCTTCCCACTCGACGAAACGCTTGGCTGAGCGGCGCTGATTTTGCCAACTGACCTGGATCGTTCTTCCACTCTCCAGGCGGATGCGATACAGCGAGAGGTTACCGAAGTAGCCAAAGTCATCAACCACGCCGTGTGCTCGCACGCCTTCGTGGTCCTCGGGCTCTTCGAAGCTGATGAAGATCTTCTCCGGGCGCACGGCAATACAGACCTGCTGCCCGACATTGACGTGGGTGTTGTCGTCAATCAAGGCGCGCACATCCCCGCCGAGTTCCGGGCAGTCCACCGACATCGCGTTGTCATCGATGCGGCTCACTGTTCCCTCGAACGTGTTGATCGTGCCAATGAAATCGGCCACGAAACGAGAATTCGGGTATTCATAAATTTCCTTGGGCGTGCCGACTTGCAGGAATCGACCCTCGTTCATGACCGCAATGCGAGTCGAGAGCGTCATGGCCTCTTCCTGGTCATGCGTGACCACAACGAAGGTGACACCGAGCTCATCCTGGATGTTCATCAGTTCGAACTGCGTGTGTTCACGCAGTTTCTTGTCGAGCGCTGCGAGCGGTTCGTCGAGCAACAGGACTTTGGGTCGCTTTATCAGGGCCCGTGCCAGCGCCACCCGTTGTCGTTGCCCTCCCGATAGCTGGTCGGGCCTGCGCTTGCGAAAATCGCCGAGTTGCACGAGCCCGACCACATCATCGACACGCTTGATGATCTCCTGCTTCGCGATGCCTTCCTTGCGAAGTCCATAGGCAATGTTCTTCTCCACATTCATGTGCGGGAAGATCGCATAGGACTGGAACATCATATTGACCGGCCGTTCGTAGGGTGGCTGATTGGTCACGTCGACACCGTCGATCTCGATCGTCCCTGATGTGGGTGTCTCGAAACCCGCCATCATTCGCAGCAACGTGGATTTGCCACATCCTGATCCACCGAGAATCGAAAACAACTCACTCTTGCCTATGTCGAGATTGACGCCATCAACAGCGACAAAGTCACCGAAGTGCTTGCTGACATTGCGAATACGAATAAAATCTGCTGGCTTCGTAGGATCTGTCACACGGGTCGTCACCTGTTAAAGGCCAGCTTTCGCGCGAGCAAATGCACGCGTCCGCGGGCGCTCGCGTTTAGGGTCAGCCGGTTTTATCGGATACAGTATTTCCCAGGCCGCCTCGTCAGGGAAAATCGCCGGATTCTGCAATATCTCCGGTGACAGGTATTTCCAGGATGAGCCATTCGCATTGGCATAATTGACCTGATTCGTATTCGCAGCTGCGATATCCGGGCGCAGCATGAAATTGATAAACGTGTAGGCGTTGTCCCTGTTCGGTGCATCGCTGGGAATGTAAAGCCCGTCGACCCAAAGGCCCGAGCCTTCTTTGGGTGCGGTGTAACGAAATTCGATGTCGATGCCGGCTTCCTTGGCTCGCGCGGCTGCGGTCGCGTAGTCGCCGGACCAACTCATTGCCACGCAGACTTCCTGATTAGGCAGATCAGATAACATCTTCTGATTGCTGAAGTAGCGGATGTAGGGCCGCACGAGCTTTATCTGCGCTTCGGCTTTCGCCAGGCTTTCATCGTCCACAGAATTCGGATCGAGGCCGAGATAGGCGAGCACCATCGGAAACAGGTCGGTCGGGCCGTCAAGCAATGACACGCCACAGTCCGCGAGCTTCGAAACGACGTTCGGGTCGAACAGAACGTCGCCGCTGTTCATCGGGTGATTCGGCAGCCGTTTGCGGACCATCTCGACGTTCCAGGCGTAGCCTGTCGTGCCCCAGTGGTAAGGCACGTTGTACTCGGCAACGGCAGGGTATTCGATGCGCTCAATGATGTCGGGATCGAGATGGCGCGTGTTATCGAGGCGTGAGAAGTCGAGTTTTTCGAACACGCCGATCGGCGCCAGGCGTGACGAGAATTGATTGCTGTGCACGACGACATCGTAGCCGCTGCTGCCTGCCAGTAACTTGACGTCGACGACTTCGGACGAGTCGTAAATGTCATAGTTGACTTTGATGCCGGTCTCGGCCTCGAACTGGTCGACAGTCTCCGGCGCAATGTAGTCGGCCCAGTTGTACACGTTGACGACATTGCGGTTGCTGACCGTCTGGTCGGGGTTGTTACTACAGGCGCTCAAAATCAGCGTGGTGCTGATCAGGAAACACAGGACGGCGTTTTTTGTTTTCCTTGTCATGTAGCGTCGATTTGACCACCCATCGCCGCCGCTGACAATTACATATCGTCAAGTCCCCGTTTTATAAGGGATCGGGCGATAATGAGGCGCTGAATCTCGCTGGTTCCTTCCCAAATGCGATCCACGCGAAGCTCCCGAAAGAACCGTTCAGCGACGTTCTCGCGCATATAGCCTCGACCACCGAAAATCTGCACGGCGCGATCAGCGACTCGATTGGCCATCTCGGACACGTACAGCTTTACCATCGAACAGCGGCTGTGAAGTGACTTCACGTCCTCGCCCCGATCATTAGCGCGCGCCGCAGCGTAGGTCATCAGTCTCGAGGCATACAGCTCGGTCACGCTGTCGGCCAGCATGAATTGAATGGCTTGCTTCTCGCTCAGTGGCGCGCCGTCGACAATGCGCGCATTTGCGAACGCCGTTGCTTCTTCAATTAGTCTTGCGGCCGCGCCGCAGCTGCGGGCCCCGATCATCAGGCGCTCGTGCCGAAACCAGGATCGGGTGTAAGCCAGGCCGTCGTCCACTTTGCCCACTCTCTGCGAGGCCGCCACGCGTACGTCTGTGAAGCGATAGGTCGGGTGGTGTGCCGCATAGGTATGACTGAATTTGGGCGTTGCGGTAATTTCGATCCCCTCGGTGCCCTGATCCACGAGAAACAGTGCATCACCGCGTTCGTCGGGGACCTGCGCCTGAAACCAGAAGAAGTCGGCAAGATTGCCGCTGGTGACATACCACTTCTCTCCGTTCAGGACGTAGTCATCACCCGATCTGACTGCCGTGGCCTCCAATCCGGCGACGTCGGAGCCGGGTCCCGCCTCCGTTATTGCGTAGCAGTCTTTCTTTTCGCCACGCATCATTGGTAGTACGTAGCGCTCGATCTGTTCGTCGGTGCAGGCATCAAACATCCACGACTGTGGTTCGGAAAAGCACCAGGACAAGGCATTGGTGACGCGGCCGAGCTGTTCCCATATCGCCACCTGCTCTTCGAGCGTGAGTTCGAGACCGCCGTGCGACTTCGGTACGTCGATCGCAGAAAAGCCCAGCTCGATAGCGCGCTTCTTGTTTCTTGCGCTGACTTCATCGGGCAGCATGCCATCATTGAGTTCAGCCTCAACTTCATGCGGCTGCAGGTATTCGTCGGCGTATTTGCGCGCCTTCGCCTGCCATGCGAGCGCTTTTTCACTGAGTTCAATTTTCACGCTGTTCTCACTGCTTGTAGTGGCGGGGAAACACGCTGCGCAGATAGCTCATCACCGCATTTGTCGCCTTCCGGCGGTCCCAGGTTTGCGGGCTGATCAGGCATGCCTGCCAGAGTCCGTTGGTCATCGACGATAACGCGTCTGCCGCAGTCATTGCGTCGATGTTCTTGTACTTGCCCTCTGCGATGAGTTCGGCGCACAGACCTTCAATCACGCTATCATAGTAACGATCCGACTCATCGCACATGCGGCGATACGTCGGTCGGGATTTGACTTCACCCCAGAACGCAAACCAGACGGCCAGTTTTCGACGGTCACAAATTGATGGCCGGAAATCCAGTTCCAGCAGTGCCAGCAATTTATCCGCGGGGCGGGGGCCGGAGCGGTGCAGTGTCTTGTCGAATTGCTCGCGATATTCGTTTGCCAAACTCGCCAGCGTTTCCTTGAGCAGGTTGTCCTTACTCTCGAAATGCAGGTTCACAATGCCTTGTGAAAGGCCAGCCTCTCTTGCTACATCGCCCAGTGTCGTGCTGCCCATGCCCTTGCGGGCAATGCACTTCATGGTGGCGTCGATAAGCTGGTGGCGCCTTTTTTCGCGAGATGCGGTGCGGCGGGCTGTGGCGGTTGCGGCGATCATCAGACTGCAGATGATGCCATAATTTGAATGAATACTCATTCATTTTTGTGGACGCAGGACGCGCTTCGTGAGACTCTATGCGCCGGAGCATTTGGGGGTTCTATGCGGTCTCTTGCGCGATCCAATCAGCACTTCAGGCGAGCGGTAAAGCGCCTGCCGCTGGGTGTGTCATCGAATTTTCGTTACTGGGGCGACGAGGAAACGATCTACGTCAATCAGGGCAAAGGTGCCCGCATTTGGGACATCGATGGCAATGAATACATCGATTACCGGCTCGCCTACGGCCCGGTTATCCTCGGCTACGCGGATCCACGAGTGGACGAAGCCGCTCGCAAGGGCATGGACGTCGGTGGCGTTTTCGCGCTGTCGACCGAACTCGAATATCAGGTGGCCAGCCGCATCAGCAAAATGGTACCGGCTGCCGAATTGGTGAGGTTTTCGAACTCCGGTACCGAAGCCGTCATGGCCGCCCTGCGAATCGCCAGGGCGGTGACAGGCAAGGATGCGCACATAGCGATCGAAGGCGGCTACCACGGTGTGTTCACCGAAGTGTTGTGGCAATCGAACCTCGATGAGTGGGACCAGACCGGTGCGCCGGAGTTGCTGCCGTATGGTGACGGTGTACCCGAGATCACCAAGCGGCTATTTCATCCGGTGCAGCTAAATGACGCCAATGCGGTCGAAGATGTTCTCAGGAAGCACCACAACAAAATCGGCGCATTCCTGATCGAGCCGATTATGGGTAATTGCTGCGCGATCACGGCCGAAGAACAATATCTGCATGATATTCGTGGTTTGTGTAATCGTTACGACGTCATGTTGATCGTCGACGAAGTGAAAACCGGTTTTCGTGTCGCCAGGGGCGGTGTGCAGGAGCTGTTCGGCTTCAAGGCTGACCTGTGCACGTTTGCCAAGGCGATGGGTAATGGTTATCCGATAGCTGTCGTCGCGGGCCGCGAGGACGTCATGCGCCAGGTCGGCGACGGCGTCGTGCACGGCGGCACGTTTACGGCGCATTCAGTATCGCTCGCGGCGGCCGACAAGACGCTCGAAATCCTGGATGAAACAGATGCACTGCAGAACATTGAACAATATGGACGGAATCTGCAGCAAGGCCTTGGCAAGATTCTCGATGACCGCGGTATCGCACATTGTTTTACCGGGCATCCGGCACTGATGGGAATGTTCTTTGCGGAGAATGCGCCCGGTAACTACAGAGAATGGGCCAGTTCGAACTACGAATTCTATGACACGCTCGCACCGGAATTGCACGAGCAGGGCATTCTCGTCGAGCCGGATTCACGCGAACCGTGGTTTCTGTGTGAAGCACACGATGCACGCTGCCTGGCCGAAACGCTCGCCGGATTCGAGAGGGGAGTTGATATTACAATCAAAAAGATGAGTAATGCCGCATGAAAACATATGACGCCATTGTCGTTGGCGCGGGTCACAATGGATTGACAACGGCAGCGTATCTCGCCAAGGCCGGCCTCGATGTCGTCTGCGTGGAGAAAAACGACTACATCGGCGGGGCGGCGGTCAGCCGCAATTTGTACGAAGACTGGATGTATTCGAATTGCTCGTACGTTTGCAGTTTGCTGCGCCCGGAAATTTACCGCTCGCTGGAACTGCACAAACACGGACTGCAGGTTACGCCGTATGGCGGTTCGGTCACGTTTAAGGAAGACGGCGATTACTACGGCTCGTATCATGATGCCGAGGTCGCGTATCGGGAAATGGCGCGTTTCTCGGTGCATGATGCCGATTCCTACGAGCGCTATTCGGCTGACACGATGCGCCAGTGTCGTTTCATCCGCGACTTCCTGTTGCGCACACCACCTGATCCGACGTCTTTCAAGCCCAGGGACATCCGGGAGCTTATCGAGATTGGTGGCAAGTTCATGGAGATGGGCGAAGATCGTATGTATGAAACGATCCGCTTCTGGACGATGAGTGTTGCCGAATACCTGGGCGAATACTTCGAGACTGACGTCATCAAGGCGGCCATGTCGGGTAGTGGCATCATCGGCACGGCGCTGGGGATCCATTCGCCGGGCACGGCCTACGTGCTGTTGCACCATTACATGGGCGATGTTGACGGCAATGTCGGTACCTGGGGCCTGGCTCGTGGCGGCATGGGCGCCGTATCCAACTCCATAGCCGGCGCTTTTCAGGCTTACGGTGGCGAGTTGCGTACCGAAGCAGGCGTTGACAAATTTATTGTCAGGAACGGGCGCGCAACCGGGGTTGCGCTCGAAAATGGCGAGGAGATCGGCGGCCGCATCGTCGTGTCGGCAATGGATGTCAAACGGACGTTTCTCACGTGCATGGACAAGTCGGACCTGCCCGAAGCATTTCACAAGCGCGTGGAGAACTTCAAGATTCGCGGTTCTTCGGGCAAGTTGAACATCGCGCTCGACGGATTGCCGACGTTCCCGGCTTTGCCCGAGGGCAGTACGCTGTACCACAGTGACATGCACTTCATCGACTCGCTGGAGCGCATGGAGCGCGCATACGATGACTGGAAGGATGGGACCTGGTCCAGGGACCCGTACATCGACATGGTGATTCCGACGTTGATGGATCCAACGATGGCGCCACCGGGCAAGCACTTCATGAGCTGTTTCATACAATATTGTCCGCACAAGCTCGAGGGCAGGGACTGGACCGATCCGGAGCGCGAGGAATTCGCCAGGACGGTCATCGACCAGATCGCAAACTACAGCCCCGATTTCAAGGAGTTGATCCTGCACTACGAGATTCGTACTCCGCAGGACATCGAAGATCAAATCGGTATCACAGAGGGTAATATTTTCCACGGCGAGTTGACGATGGATCAACTGTTGTTCAACCGCCCGGTCCCGGGGTATGCGCAGTATCGCGCGCCGGTCGCGGGAATGTACATGTGCGGGTCGAGCGTGCATCCGGGAGGTGGAGTGATGGCCGCGCCGGGGGCCAACGCTGCGCGGGAAATCCTCGCAGACCTGAAGCGTCCAAACACCGTTCCAGAGAACTTCGGCGATGACTGATAAATACGATGCAATTGTTGTAGGGGGAGGCCACAACGGCCTCGTTTGCTCGGCATTGCTGGCCAGGGCGGGAAAGCAGGTACTGGTGCTCGAAGCCAATGACCAGGTAGGCGGTGCCGCCGTCACGCGTGAATTCGCCGACGGCTACTCGGTGTCGGCTTGTGCGCATTTGTTGTATCAATTGCAGCCAAGCGTGCGCAAGGATCTCAGCCTGAGCCCGAAACTCGCAGCCGAAGACATGACCACAATCGCGCTTGGCGAGAACGGTGAGCATGTTCGGCTGCGAAGAGGCACGGTGCTTGGTGTCAGTGACGCCGATGCCGACAGCTATAGAGGTTTCCACAAGCGCATGTCACGTTTCGCCGACTTGTTACGCACCTACTTCAACAAGACGCCACCGCGGCTCGGTACCAAGGACTTCCAGGATCTGAAGACACTCGGGCGGCTGGGATTCGATCTCCGGCGCCTCGGGAAAACCGAGATGCGGGAGTTTCTGCGACTGATTGGCATCAATATTCATGACGAACTCACCGAGCGGTTTGACAGTCCGTTGCTTAAAGGGGCGCTAAGCCTCGATGCCGTTCTCGGTACGCATCTCGGACCGCGCTCGCCGAATACGATCATGACCTATCTGTATCGACTGGCGGGCGACCACGGTCGCGTTGCATTGCCGGCCGGAGGCATGGGAAGTATCAGCGATGAGCTGGCGCATGTCGCCAGAGAGTCCGGCGTTACAATTCGCACCGGCATGCCGGTTACTCGTATTGTCGTCGGTAACGGTCGTGTGGTCGGTGTCGAAACCGGGAGTGGCGAGCGATTCGACAGCTTGACCGTTATTTCCAATGCAGACCCCAAGCAGACGATCATGCAGCTAGTCGGCGCGCGGCATGTCGAAACAGGCTTTACGCATCGAGTGCATCATCTGCGCATGAAAGGCAATGCCGCCAAATTGCATTTGGCTCTCGACGGACTGCCGGCGATAGATGGACTGTCGAAGAAGGACTATGCCGAACGGATCGTGATCGCGCCCGACGAACACTATGTCGAGCGCGCATTCAATCCAGCCAAGTATGGTGCATGCTCGCCCGAGCCTGTGCTCGAGATGACGTTTCCGAGTTTTCGCGATTCCTCGCTCGCGCCCACCGGCAAGCACGTCATGTCAGCCGTTGTTCAGTATGCGCCATATGACTTCAAAGGCGGCTGGGACGATGCTGCAAGGCAGGCGTTCGAAGCGGCGGCAATCAGGGCGATCGAGCGTTACGCCCCGGATATCGCGCAGCGAATTACTGCGAGCGAGCTGCTGACGCCTGCAGACATCGAACGCGAGTTTCGTATTACCGGTGGGCACTGGCATCACGGTGAGCTGACCCTCGATCAGTTCTTGTTCGTGCGGCCCGTGTGCGGTGCGGCGCAGTATCGCATGCCCGTTGACGGGCTTTATCTTTGTGGCGCAGGTGCACATCCGGGTGGGGGTGTGAGCGGAGCCGCGGGTCGCAATGCGGCGAGAGCCATCCTGAGCCGGGAGAAAGCAGCATGAAAATTCAGGAAGTACATCAAGGCCGATTGCACTCACCGTTCTACTCTCGGCTTTCCGCACTCGACACACTCAATCAGTGGCACGAGTGGAAAGGCTATTCCAGCGCCGACGCACTGTACTGCGAGGACATGGAGTACTTTGCGATTCGCAATGCGACGGCCGTATTCGATCTGACACCGATGACGAAGTACCGCATAACCGGGCCTGATGCACCGGACTACATCGATCGCCTGGTTACGCGCGACATGGGCAAGATCAAACCGGGTCGCGTGGCTTACGCGGTCTGGTGTGATGATCGCGGTCAGGTGATCGACGATGGCACGATCTTTCACCTCAGGGAAGGCGAATACCGTCTGTGCTCGCAGGAACGCCACATGGCATGGCTACAAACCGCAGCGATCGGTTTCGACGTATCGATCGTTCTGGAGACAGCAGACGTTGCGGCGCTCGCCGTTCAGGGCCCGACCTCGTTCACGGTCCTGAGCAAGATGGGGCTGGACGGGCTTGAGGACCTCAAACCATTTGGTCTGATGAATTTCGACTTCGACGGCGCCGACCTGATGGTGTCACGCACAGGCTTTACCGGTGACCTCGGCTACGAGCTGTGGATCGAACCAGGCAAGGCCGAATTACTTTGGGACGCCCTGTTCGAAGCGGGAAAATTGTACGGCATACGCGCGATGGGCACGCATGCACTGGAGTTGGCGCGAATTGAGGCCGGTTATCTCGCGGCATACCAGGACTTTCTGCCGGCGGACGCGACGGTGCGCGCAGGGCGCACGCGCTCGCCGTTGGAGCTCGGGCTCGGCTGGCTCGTCGACTTCAAGAAGCCGAATTTCAATGGCCGGCGGGCCCTTGCCGAAGAAAAACGTCGTGGTTCAACGTGGCGGCTCGTCAAACTCGACATCGAGGGCAATAAGGCAGCACACCATTCCTACATCTTCGCCAAAGAAAAGGGCAACAAGCGGGAAATCGGCTTCGTGACGTCGGCCGCGTGGTCGCCGGTATGCAAGCAGAATATCGCGATTGGCACGGTCCGGATGCCGCACGGTGCCGTGGGCAGCAACGTCTGGGTCGAGATTTATTACCAGCGAGAAATGCACTGGTCACGTGCGATGGCCAGGGCAACCGTCGTCGACAAGCCGTTTTGGTTCCCGCCACGGCGTAGTGCAACGCCGCCGGGTCCTTATTGATCGGACGAACGGTGACACATCGACTCGATCCGCTGCTCCGGCCCCGATCAGTCGCTGTGGTTGGCGCGTCGGCGCGCCATGATTCGCTGGGTGAGTGGTCGCTCAAGAACTTGCTGCGTGGCGGTTATACCGGCGATATTTATCCGATCAACCCGGGTTACAAGGAGCTGCAGGGTGTCCGTTGCTACGCGGGTTTCGACGGCGTTCCGGCAACGCCGGAGCTTGCCATATTCGGTGTTGGCGACCGGAACATCGAAGCGGCGCTCGACAGCGCGCTGGCGGTCGGAATCCGGGCCGCCGTCATCATGTCGCCACTGGTCCTCGACGATGACGGTGCGCCCAATCTCAAAGAACGTCTGCAAAAGAAGATTCGGGATGCCGGGATACTGGTGTGCGGTGCCAATGGCATGGGTTTCTATAATGTTCGTGACCACGTTTGGGCATGTGGATTTGACAGTTGCGATCATCAGGCGCCGGGCAATGTCGCGCTGATCAGCCATTCGGGATCCGGCATGTCCGGTTTAATCGACTGCGATGAGCGCTTGCGGATCAATGTGGCCGTCTCAACGGGTAATGAACTCGGCGTGACAATGGACGAATACCTCGATTTCGTACTCGACCTGCCGGAGACGAATGCGGTCGGCCTGTTCATCGAGACGGCCAGAAATCCGCAGGGGCTCACCGCCGCGCTCGAAAAAGCCGTGCGAAGAAAAATACCGATCGTAGCTCTGAAAGTCGGGCGCACGGACGAAGCGGCCCGGCTAACGGTCTCTCATTCAGGATCGATGGCGGGTGACGACGCGGTGTATGACGCGCTGTTCGACAAATTCGGCGTGCAACGTGTGCGCGACATGGACGAACTCGCAACAACATTGATCCTGTTTGCCGAGCTACAGCCGGTCGGAGCAGGCGGTCTCGTCTCGCTGCATGACTCGGGTGGCGAGCGGCAATTGATGGTCGACCTGGCCGACGAGGCAGGGGTCCCGCTGACTGTTCTCAACGACGAGACAGTCGCCGAGATCGAGAACATCCTCGATCCTGAATTGCCCGCCGTCAACCCGCTCGATGCATGGAGTCGTGGCAGTCCCAATGCCGCCGAACAGATGACGCGAAGCCTCACCGCGATGCTGCGCGATCCGGGCGCAGCACTTGCTGCAGTTGTTCATGACCGTGCACCCGATGGCAAGGTGTACCCCGCCTATTTGAGTTACATGCAGCGTGCGCACGCTGAATCCGGCAAGCCTGTTGTATTGGTCGCCGCGCGTCAGGGCACAGGGTCCGACAAGGCCGTTGTGACGAGTACACATTCTGGTCTGCCGGTTCTCGATGGTGTTCCGCTATTCCTGCGCGGCGCTCGTGCGCTGTTTGCATACAGGGATTTCCTGTCGCGAGACTCTGGCGACGCCATCAGTGTCGATGCTGCCGTGGCGGCGCAATGGTGCCAGCGACTGGGCGATGGCGGGCAGCTCGGAGAGGTGGATTCGCTGCGCTTACTCGCTGACTTCGGTATGACGACTGTCAAAGCCATCGCCGCAGCGGACGAAGAGGAGTTGTTGTCTGCCGCTGTCGATGTTGGCATGCCGCTTATTCTCAAGACCGCGTCACCGGAGGTCGTGCACAAATCCGATCAAGGCGGGGTCGTTCCGGGAATCGGGACCGAGCAACATCTCCGTGAAGCATACCGCGACCTTGCATCACGACTTGGCCCGGAGGTGGTCATTGCTCCCATGGCGGATGACGGTATCGAGATGCTGCTGGGTGCCAGGTCCGACCCACAGTTTGGCCCGGTTGTGCTCATTGCCTGCGGAGGGATTCACGCTGAAGTACTGCAGGACGTAGTCTTCGCGTTGCCGCCGTTCTCGGCGCAACACGCCCGTCGTTGTGTGGATCGGCTGCAACTGCGCGCAATGCTCGATGGTGTGCGCGGCAAACCTGCCGCGGATGTCGATGCTTTTTGCGAAGCTGCGGCAAGATTCTCCGCAATTGTCGATGCGTTGCGACATGTCGTTTTGGAAGTGGACGTCAACCCGGTTATCGTGCACGAGCACGGCTGCACGGCCGTCGATGCTCTCGTGGTCGCAACCTGATGCAGAAGCTACACGTCTATCAGTCGCTATGGGGTATGGAATTGCGCAGCCCGCATGTGCCGGAGCGCAGCCCGGAAGAAAGTTTTCGGATGGTGGCTGACGCGGGCTTCGAAGGTATGTGCATTGACCCGTCGGTGGCCGAAATTCCCGAGATGCGTGCGCTGCATGATCTGTACCTCGAGCATGATCTGCGCTGCATGATCAACGCGTTTCCCGATCACGCGGATCACATGCAGCCGCTGCTCGATTTTGCGAACGAATTCGATGCCTGCATGGTCAACGTCATCAGCGGCGTGATGCCCATCAAGCCCCAGGATGCCGTACCCGTGGTGCAGCGCTGGATGAAAGAAGCCGCTCAGGCCAATATGCCGCTGCTCTTCGAAACCCACCGTGACGGTCTTCTCAACGACATGTATTTCACCTTGCAGTTGATGGATCTCGTACCGGAGATGCGCCTCTGTGCAGACCTCTCGCACTTCGTGGTCGATCGTGAATTGCGCGCGCCTGTACCCGAACGCGACCAGCAGTACATCACCTCGATCCTGGATCGGTCAGACTGTTTTCAGGGTCGCATCGCGTCGCGTGAGCAGGTGCAGGTGGCGATCGATTTCCCACAGCATCGTGAATGGGTCGACATCTTCCGCGGCTGGTGGAGGTACGGCATGCGCGAGTGGCGCCGGCGAAGCGCAGCGGATGCAACCCTCGTCTTTCTTTGTGAGCTTGGTCCCCCACCCTATGCGATTACCGATGGTGAGCAGCGCGAGTTATCCGACCGTTGGGGTGAGTCGTTGCAGATCCGCGACTGGGTGCGTCAAATCTGGGCCGAGCTCGAAGCCGAAGACTAGACATCGATTGTCCTTTCCCGCGTGTATCGGTGCCGGGTGCCCAGCAACAGCCTGCTCCGAGTCGCTGGCCGCCCAAAGAGTCTGCCATCCTGGCCTCTGCCGAATGTTTCTAGTCGATCCAGCCCTTACTTGCTGTCTGTTTCGAATACCAGATCAGGAACGCGCCGACTGCCAGCTGGCTCAACCAACCGATCCATGCCGCGACCGGAAAGTCTGCCATTCCAACAAAGGGAATCTGCGCTACAAGGGCAGCAACCAGCGCCAGGATGAACACATAGACGGCAACGGATTTTCTGAGCAGAAGCAGTATGCATCCGAGCGAACCGCCGAAAACAGCTATGGCAAATGCCCCGGTGCCCCATGCGGGTCGGCTTTCAACTATCGCGCGATACACGTCAGGCATGGAGGCGACGTTCTCTGCATTCATTTGTGAGACGTAGTTCATGCAGCCAATCAGATTGAAGATCAGCCCGACTGCGCCGATCAACCAGAAGCTCCAATGAACACGGACAGCGGCCGTCTCGTCCATCGCATCTCCCTTAATAGTGCTTGTGACAGGATTTTTTAGAGATCGGCGCGAGTTCTTGCTCGTGTCATCATCTTGTCACGAAGTCGGCGCAACGCTTTTCTGCTGTCATTATCAAGGTCCGCGGGCATGGACGCGAACGCCGACAGCATTGCGATGTCGTTCGCCTCGGCCATATTAACGTTCATTAACCGCAATTCTTGCTCGATCTTTTCCATCGTCAGGTTCGACAAGTCGTTCTCCAGGGGTATTAGCGGCTGTGACTATAGGCGCTCGGCCCTGGCAAAACAATGACCCACTTGGCACACTGACGTCATGACGAAAAGATGATCCCGCAATAAACGGGACTAGCTAGCGAGGCTCGGGGACAACGGCTCTAAACCGCGTATTGTCGTGCGATAGATCGGCGCGCCTTTGGCAACCATGATGCCCTCGATTTCCCCATAGAGCGTCGCGTATTTGTAGAAAGGCACGCGTGGAAACAAGTGATGGATGGAATGATAATTCTGAAACAACCATAACCATGTGAGTGGCGTACGCAGTGGTCGCGGGAGGAGGATCGTTGACGTGTCGACATAGCGCCCCTCCTGTTTGTGGGGTCGGTGCACGACGTAAGCAAAGAGATAGAGCAGGACAATCGCGCCAATCAGCCACCCCAGCAGGAACAGCGCCAGGCCTACCGCCCAGTTACCCGCAATCATTACCGCCAGCCTGGGCATCAATGCGGCGGCTGCCTCCAGGCAGAGATACAATTTTTCCTTCGAAGGCGCCTTCGCCCAGCGATTCTTCGAGTAGTAGCCGAACTGACTGATAATCGCCCGCGCCACTGCACGCACCATTGCCGGCAGAGACTTGCGCATTTGTCCGACGTGGAAATCCGGGTCACTGATCTCGTTATTAGTGTGGCGGTGATGCGCCGTATGCTCGTGCCGGTGGGCCGTCAGCGGAATCATGACTATCCATGCTGCCGCATACCCCAGCGCCTTGTTGATCCAGCGCAGCGAGCGGCGATTACCACTGATCGACCCATGGACCGACTCATGCAGAATCGTATAAGCGGAGTAGGTGAGCATCGCCACCATCGGGACCGCCAGCCACAAGGAAAGGACACCGGTGAGCGCCATCGTCACCGTGGCGATGTATGTCAATGCAAGCGCCAGCCCCAGGACCATGGTCGGCCAGGCCACGATGTCCATGTATTGCCTGGCGATGGCAGCTGCTTGCTGATCGAGCGCATCGGCACGTGTCACTGCGCAACTCGGGATACTGAATTGGTCATCGCATGACTATGGGCGAACGGACCGGGCCTTAAGAGAGCAAAACGCGCCAAAAGGGTGTCATAATTCGCCAAACTGGAGAAAATGACCTCATGGATACGATCAGCCCGGTGTACGCCCGCCTGTTGCTGCGCGAACTGGAACGACGCGAGATTGACGTCGCGCCATTGTTTGCCGGTACCTCATTGAGCCAAACCGAGCTATTGCGCGGCGGTGACATCTCCCTGGAGGACTTTTTGCACATTTTGCACACGGGAGACCGATTGCTGGGCGATGACCAGCTCGGTTTGCTGCTGGGTCGAAGCATGCACGTCTTCGCCATGGGGCCGGTGGGCGCAGGGCTGGCCATGGCGCCAAGCTTGCGAGAGGGCCTGCAACTACTGGAGAGTTTCAGCCGTCTGCACGCCACGTATATCGATATCAGCTCGCGTTCGACGACGCGGGGACTGACCGTGACGATACTGTATGGGCACGACACTGGCCACGTGGAGCGATTTCACACCGAAACCGCAATGATGTTGCTGCAGCAATACATGGAAACTTTGGCGGGGGAGCCAGTCGTCGACGCCCGATATCGCCTGGCCATTCCGCAGCCCGGGAACACCGAAATTTTCACACAGGCGTTTCATGGGCATATCAGCTTCGACGCAGGTGACAACGAAGTGGACATTCCCCTCCGCCTTCTGGATCGGTACTCCCCTTATTATCATGCAGAGCTCTGGCGTCAGGCCCAGATGAGCCTTGCCCAAAGCCTGAAGGAGCAGAGCGTAGGCGCAGGAAAATCCTACACACAGCATATTGCTGCGCTACTTCGCAGCAGTCAGCCGCCGCTACCAGAACTCGGTGAGGTCGCGTTCGCTCTCCACATTTCCCAACGCACGCTCAACCGCCGCCTGCAGGCAGAGGACACCAGTTTTCGCCAACTCAAATCACTGGCCCTGGTCAGTCGTGCAAGGCTGTATCTGCGTGACACGAACTACAGCGTCGAATCGATCGCGGAGGAGCTGGGCTACAAGGACGCCGCCAATTTCCGGCGCGCCTTCCGCAAGTGCGAGGGATGCTCGCCCATCGAATATCGACGAAGTCGATTTGGCGCAACAAGCAGCAGTTGATCCAGTATTCCTGCGTTTCCTGTTGAGGATCCTGGATCGCATGCAGCGGGACTTAGCCCGGTCTGTCTGATGCTTCCCAGGTCCAGGGCAGCGGGGATTCACTCAATCAGCAGGACTACTGTGCAGCCAGCCGTGCCATAATTGGCCCAGCGGAAGCGCTCCAGGCTCGGGTAGTCGCGGCAGACTAATCGAGCCTTCGTTTCACTGCCTGTCAGGATAGCGGCAAACGAGGATTGATCGTTGGGTAAAACGGCCCTAATCGTCGACGACTCCAGGACTGCGCGGGTCGTACTGCAAAAAATGCTCGAGACGCACGACCTCGAGGTCGATACCGAGGAATCGGCAGAGGGTGCTCTGAATTACCTGAGCGAGAAGCGGCCCGACATCATCTTCATGGATCACATGATGCCCGGCATGGACGGTTTCGAGGCGGTGTCCGCGATAAAAAATAACCCGGCGACTGCAACCATTCCGATAATGATGTACACCGCGCAGGCGGGAAAAGTCTATGTGGGTCAGGCGCGAGCACTGGGCGCTGTCGGTGTATTGCCGAAAAAGGTCGAACCCGTTGAGGTTTCAAAAGTGCTCGAGAACCTGCGCATTATCGACGGGGGCACAGAACAAGGTGTGCGTGCCGAGGGTTCCGAGCCAACGGACGCGGATGCCGGCGATCCCCGACTCGAGACGTTCGATCGAAACCTGAGGATTCTGATCCAGGACCTTTTGGATCAGCAACGCGCAATGATACGTCGCGATCTGCTTGACAGTCACAAGACGATCGCAGCGCGTGTCGCCGATGAAATCGCTCCACCTGAATCCGATGGTGGCCGCACAAGGCGGGCAGCGCCCATTAGCCATATACCAAACCCGGCACAAGTGATGGTTACCGTACTAGCCGTTATCGCACTGGTTTTTGCATGGTTGTACTGGCACAGCGAACAGCGTTGGCAGGAAATCCAGCAACAGAACGTCAGCCTGCAGCGTTCGCTGGGCGAGCAGCAGGCCCTCGAAAGGGCGGATGCGTTCCGAAATCAGCGACAACTGGATGACTATCAAGAGGCACTGGATGCTGCGTACGCTGTTGCTCTGGACTCTATCGAATGGGCAGCAAACCAGTCCTCGCCGTACGGTTTCGATGAGCTTCCAATGGGTGACTTTCGGCTTTCTTTAATTTCCGAACTGGCCGGTCACCTGGCCGCACTCGATTTTCATGGTCTGGTCAGGATTGAATCGCATGTTGGCAACTTCTGCATGACGTTTTCCGGCCCGGACGGGTATGCCCTCGCAGTCTCGGATCTGCCGGCGTTTCAATGTGATCGAATCGGTTTCGAGCCGGACGAGGCCTATGAACTGGGGCTTCGGCAATCCGTCGCCTTCGCAAACTTTATCAATCTGGCTGACGAACGCACCGGTGGCAGAATCCGCTACGAGATCATATCGTTCGGAAATTCGAGTCCGCTTCTGGATTACCCTTCCACGACCGCGGGGGTGTCAGCTTCGAGCTGGAACGAAATCGCCGCACGCAACAACCGCGTCGGCGTGTCACTCTATCCCGACGCACGCTAACTGCCCGGTATTGATTCAAGGTAATACATCTGTGCTATCAAGGTCGGGGTGCAGTCTTCACGGTTACAGCCTGTCGCGAATCTGATAGTAGAGAATGGCGAGTGCGGCCAGCGGCTTGCTAAACGAATGAGCCCCGGGTAGCAGGACCGGCTTGATGCCGGCAAATACATCAAAGCGCTCGAACGTCCCGCCTATCGCGTCGGCCAGGATCTGCCCGGCTATGTGCGTGACGTTGATGCCGTGTCCCGTATAGCCCTGCGAATAGAATACGTTTGGCGCAAGCCGGCCGATTTGTGGCACACGATGCAAAGGCACGCCGATCCGACCGCCCCACGCATAGTCGATTTCGACGTCTGCGAGTTGCGGGTAGACCTTGAGCATGCGCGGCCGGAGTCCCGTTTCGATAACGGCCGGGTCATCACCGGAGTAATTACAACGGCCGCCGAACAGGAGCCGTTTGTCCGCGCTAAGCCGGTAGTATTCGATGACGAATTTGAGGTCGGAGATGGCAAGGTCAAGCGGGTTCACGCTCGCGAGCTGTTCGTCAGACAGTGGTTGCGTTGCGATGATGTAGCTGTTGACCGGCAACATGACCCGACGAAGCTTGCGCGCGATTCGGTGATAGGCGTTACCGGCGAGAACGACGATGTCAGCCGAGACTGATCCGTGGCCCGTGATCACAGTCGGGCGAGAGCCGTGATCGATGCGCAGCACGGGTGAGTCTTCGTGAATCGTGGCGCCATTCGCCACTGCGGCGTTCGCCTCACCGATGCACAGGTTCAACGGGTGCAAATGGCCATCACCCATATTCACGAGAGCCGCGATGTAGGCATCACTGCCGATGGTCGCGCAGGTCTCTTCCCTGTGCAGTAGCCGATATTCGTGCGGAAAATTGCGTTGCTCGAGGCGCTCCAGTTCTTTTTGCAGTTTGCGAACGTCGCGTGCTTTGATGGCCACGTCGGCATAGCCATGCTTCAGATCGCAGTCGATGCCGTACTGCTCGATACGCTGCCGGATGATGTCATGGCCCGCCCAGCGCATTTCCCAGAGCATGTCGGCGCCGCCAGCGCCCAGTGTCTTCTCGATCCTCGCCTCGCCGGCTATGCCGGCGACCATCTGGCCGCCATTGCGTCCTGAGGCGCCCCAACCGATCTTGTTCGCTTCAACCACATGTACGTCGTAGCCGCGTTCAGCCAGATTCAAGGCTGTTGCGATGCCCGTGAATCCTGCGCCTATGACACAGACATTCGCTCTTTTCGCACCGCGCAATGGCGCGTAGTCGGTTCGCGAATTGGCGCTTGCCACATAGTATGAGTCGATGTGTGGCTCCGAGACCATCGAAGATCAGTCGGTGGGCAGCTTGAATACCAGGCCGCCTTTGACGACGACATCGACGGTTCTCAACAGGGTCAAATCTTCGAGCGGGTTGCCGCGCACGGCAATCAAGTCGCCATATCGTCCGACTTCAACGGCGCCCACATCGGCTGACATAGCCATATGTCGGGCAGCCAGAGAGGAGGCAGATTTGATCGCATCCATGGGCGCCATGCCGCGTTCGGCCATGATGGCAAACTGCCATCCACCCATATCGTGGGGTAATACACCGCCGTCGGTTCCGTAGAGAATCGGAACGCCGAGCACATAGGCTTTCTCAAATACGAGTCGTTGTGCCTCGGTTGTCTCGAAGTTCTTGCGCATGAACTCATCGGGATAACCCTGATCATGTCCGACGTCTTCGGTATACGTTCCGTTGTAGACATCCATCGATAAAGCGACTTTGTGCTCGGCGGCCAATGCGATCGCCTCGTCGTCGAGCAGCGACGCATGTTCGAGTGAATCGACACCGGCGAGAATAGCCTCTTTGCCCGATTGCGCACCGTGCACATGTGCTGTCACCTTGATGCCGGCTTCGTCTGCGACCTGGACGACGGCCGCGATTTCCGCTTGCGTCATCTCCGGTGCTCCAGGAATGCCGCCGAACGCGAACACGGCGCCGGACGCGATGACTTTCAGGAAATCAGCGCCGCCGTCGACAGCGCGCCTGGCTTTCTCACGGAAATCCTCGGGGCCACGTGCGACGCCGGTGCGGGCAGCAGCAGGAATCTCACTCTCGTCATGACCGGGGATCACCAGGTCGCCACCGCCGGCCGGGATGGTCAGAAAGGGTCCGGCTGTCTGGATCCTCGGCCCGATCGCCTCACCCGCATCTATGCGATCACGTGCAGAATAGACAGCGAGAGGGAAGTAGTCGCCAACGTTGCGCACCGTTGTGAATCCGGTCAGCAATGTCGCCCTGGCCGTGCGCAAGCTGAGATCGTGGTGGTCGTCGGTTGTACGGCGGTAGTAGACCGTGAGGTCATTCGCGTCTTCAGGAAGTTCGGCAAGATGAACGTGCGTGTTGAGCAACCCGGGCAGGCACGTATGCTTGCTCAGATCCAGATACGAGATATCGCCGGCTGCACTTGCGTCGCCATCGCCGATGCGTTCGAATCGACCATTGCGAATGATGACGAGTTGCATGGCGCGAACCTCGTCGCTCAGCCCGTCGATCAGATTGCCGCAGCGAATCGCAATGCTGCCACTGTCGGGAGCAAATGGTGCTTCGGTGACCGCGAGCGGCGGCGGTGTGCCGTCGCAGCCGATCAGGATGCACAGCAAGGGGAAACCGCGCGGAATTAGCGAGAACTTCATATGAAACATAGTGACACAAACGCTCCGGATCTCGCAGCACTACTGGCTACCGGCCGGCCGATATTGCTCGATGGCGGACTCGCGACACAGTGCGAGGCCATGGGCTGTAGTATCGACGATGAGCTCTGGTCTGCCGGATTATTGACATCAAATCCACGTGCAATTGTCGATGCCAGTCGCGCGTACCTGGATGCCGGCGCAGAGATCATTGTTACGGCCAGCTATCAGGCCAGCAGGACAGGTTTTGTGGCTGCGGGCCTGTCTATTGCCGATGCCGATGCCCTCATCCTGAGTTCGGTCGCGCTCGCGGCGCAGGCTCGTGAAGAATTCTTGCTGGATAACCCCGATACTGATCACGTTCCGCTTATCGCAGCAAGTATCGGGCCGTACGGTGCCGTACTCCACGACGGTTCGGAGTACACGGGCCGCTATGATATCTCCGCCGACGAACTGCGTGACTTTCACCGTGAGCGCATCGAGCTGCTCGACCAGAGCGAGGCGGACCTGCTGGCCTGCGAAACGATACCGTCGGCTGACGAAGCGCTCGTGCTCTGCGAGTTGCTGAGCAAAACACAGAAACGATGCTGGGTGAGTTTCTGCTGTTGTGACGAGCAACGCATCAGTGACGGGACGCTGATCGCCGATGCGGCAGGGTTGTTCCGGGATCACCCCACGGTGATCGCCGTCGGCGTTAATTGTACGGCGCCGCGTTTTGTCCTGCCGATTATCGGGATTCTCAAGTCGGCCGCGCCCGAAAAATCGATCGTCGTGTACCCGAACTCGGGTGAGACCTACCATGCCGATGACAACTCCTGGTCCGGCACTGCGACAGCGTTACAGTGCAAGCAGTCGGCACAGGAGTGGATCGAGGCGGGCGCAAATCTCGTTGGCGGGTGTTGCCGCATCGGCCCGGACCAGATTGCCGCAATGGCTCAGTGTGCAGCATTGAAAAGGTAGAATAGCCGCCATGCGAAAATTAGCATTTGCCGCTCTGTTCATTACCTTGGGCGGTATTGGCTGCGCGCCGACTCCGACCGCCCCGGAACCCGATACAGTTGTCATATCCGTTGTGGGTACCAACGATGTGCATGGCGAGCTGATTCCGCAGCCCTTTCGTGGTGGGATAACGACGTTTTCCGCTTATATCGCTGCGCTGCGAGACGCTCGTGCCAACGATGGTGCCGTGCTGCTCGTCGATGCGGGCGATATGTGGCAAGGCACGCTCGAGTCGAACCTGTCGGAAGGCGCTGCCGTCGTCGGGGCCTACAATGCTCTTGGCTACGCAGCGGCGGCGATTGGTAATCACGAGTTCGATTTCGGTCCTGCGGGGCCAAAGTCCATTCCCGAGGCCGAACGAGATGAGCCGCAAGGCGCGCTTCGGCAGAGAGCATCCGAGGCAGATTTTCCGTTGCTGGCGGCAAACCTGATCGATACGTCAACAGACGAAATGGTCATTTGGGACAATGTCCAGGCATTGACGATGGTCCGACGGGCGGGCATCGATATCGGCATCATTGGTGTGCTGACCGAGCGGCTCCTGGAAACGACGATTGTTGCCAATACGGCGGGCATCGATGTTGCACCAATTGCCGATTCCGTCACGGCCAGGGCCAGATTCCTGCGCAAGGCCGGTGCAGCTCTGGTCGTCGTCGTTGCGCATGCTGGCGGCCGTTGCGAGATATTCGATGATCCACTCGATTTATCGTCGTGTGATTTGTCGGGCGAAATCATGCGCGTCGCCAACGAGATACCTCAGGGACTCGTTGACCACATCGTTGCGGGCCATGTGCATCAGGGCATCGCGCACGAAGTCAATGGCATCGCCATCACAGCAAGCTATTCCAATTCACGGGCGTTCAGCCGAGTCGACTTTACGCTCGATCGCACCACAAGGCGCGTCGTCGACCGTCGCATTTTTCCGCCGCAGGCCAACTGCCGCAAGGTGCCGGACAAAAACGGTCATTGCAGTTTTGAAGACGACAGTACGCGCGCTCGTGCCACGTACGAAGGTCGCGATCTCGTGCCGATGCCCGAAGTCGTTGCGGTCGCAGAGAATGCGGCCGCGGTTGCGGCGAAATTTCAGGCTGAGCCTATCGGTGTGTACCTCGAAACGCCGATGACGCTGCATGACCGGCCCGAATCGGCTCTTGGCAATCTGATGACCGATGCGGTGCTAGAGTCGAGCGCGGCAGACATTTCAATACACAATGTGTACGGCGGTATTCGTGCGGAGTTGCCAGAAGGCGAGCTGACCTACGGCAGCCTGTTTCGTATGTTCCCGTTCGACAATCGCATTGCGATCGTGGAGTTAAGCGGCGCCGAGCTTCGCAAACTCATCGCGAACCAGGCACACAATACAGGGCGATACGCCGGATTTTCCGGCATGCGCGTATTTATCGACTGTAGCGACGCGCAGATGTCGGTGAGGATGGTTCGATCGAATGGTAGCGAGATCAGCGACACCGAGTCACTGAAGGTTGTCGCAAACGACTTTCTGCTGCTTGGTGGCGACGGCATATTTACGCCCGTGATTCCGCCCCGGGGCTTCGACATTCCGTACGGCACGCCGCTGGTTCGCGATGTGCTGGTCGAATGGTTCAAAACACGCGGCGGGCGCATGCACGCCGATGAATTTCATAATCCGGCGAGTCGGCGCTGGAATTTACCGGAGCCGATGCCGGGAGCTTGTAGTTACTCAGCCGAGTGAGCGCAGTATCGTGTGCGCGGCATTGTATCCCGGTGCGCCTGTGACACCACCACCCGGGTGTGTTCCGGCTCCGCAAAGATACAGTCCGATGATGGGTGTCGCGTACTGAGCCCATTCGGGCAATGGACGCATGAAGAACATCTGCTGCAGCGATATGTCGCCGTGGAAGATGTTTCCCTCGGTGATGCCGAAGGTCTGCTCGAGATCGCGGGGCGTAAAAACCTTGCGGGCAACGACGGCTTTCGGAACGTTGGGCGCATACTGACCGATCAGCTCCGTTACTCTGTCGCCGAGGGCCTCGCGCTGCTCGTCCCAACTGCCGTTCCCTGGTTGGTAGGGCAGATACTGTACGAAACAGGTCAGCATGTGCCGGCCTTCGGGGGCCAGCGTATCGTCGGCGTTTGATGCAACCACACAGTCAACCCAGAGTCTTTTCGGCAGTGCGCCGCGGCGCGATGCATTGTAGTTGTCTTCAGCTTCCTGCAGCGTGGGTATCAGGGTAAACAGCGAGCGCTGCAATTTCGTGCGATTCGCAGGCATGCCATTGACTTGCGGTTCTTCGGACAACACGAAATTGACCTTGCCGGCAGGTCCGTCCATGCGGATGTTTTGCACATCGCGCCGAAAATCGCTGCTCAGTGCGGCGGCATCGATCAGTTGCAGGAAGGTACGTTTCGGGTCCGCGTTCGACACGACGATACCTGAATCCAACACGTCACCTGTCTCCAGTGTCACACCGGAAACCCGGCCGCTGCTCGAATTGATGCTCTGCACGGCTGCGCCAGTACGTATCTCGACACCAAGATCTGCGCACGCGGCCCCCATGGCCTGCGTTACGGCGCCCATGCCACCGATGACGTGGCCCTGCCAGGCTTGCTGCCCGGCATCACCGCCGCTCAGCAGGTGAAACAACAGGCCCATTGCGGTGCCGGGCTGGTAGGGTCCTCCATGCTTGCCGTAAAGGCTGTTGGACAGGATCAGCCGTTTGAGTTTGTCGGACTCGAAGCGCTGATCGAGGAAATCACCGAGTGATCCGGTCAAAAAGCGCGTGAGTCCACTGATTTCCTTGCCGGACATGCCGCGAAAACGACGATAGAGTCGCCACATCTCGCTGATTCTGCGGAGGCCCCTGGCATGCACATCGGGCGGGGCTTCCAGAAAGAATGGTTGCAGGTACGCGGCCAGCCGTTTGAGTTCCTTTTCGGCCGTGAAAAATGCGTCGATGTCGTTCGGCGCAATGCGTTCGAGCTCCCGGTGCATTGACGTCTCGTCAGACCACCAGCCGACAACATCGCCATCGGCAAAAGCCGCTTGCACACCCGGGTCGCATGCGATCATCCTGAGGCCGTAAGAACCCAGTTTCAGATCGCGAATGATCGTTGGCCTGAGCATGCTGGCGATGTAGGATGCGGTGGACACGCGGCAACCCGGAGCGAGCTGCGCGTCGACTTCTTCGGTTACAGCGCAGCCGCCAACGACATCGCGTCGCTCGAGCATCAGAACGCGCTTGCCGGCCCGAGCCAGGTAGGCAGCGGCAGTCAGGCCGTTGTGGCCGGCACCAACGATAATCACGTCGTATTGCATACGGGCGCCCAAGCGGGTTGAATGAACAAGAATACAAGCTTTCGTGGAATTGCACTCACTTGACAATCAGACTACCAAAACTGGTGGCGACATCCGTCGTCCGTGGCAGCCAGCAGGGCGAAAGCCACGGCGGCATATTCACGATCGACTTCGAAACTCGGGAGTGCCGGCAGCACGTAGACTGGAACACCGGTGAAATCGACTTCGAAGGCCGTGGTGCGGACCGCGGACTGCGGGGGATCGCCTTCGACGGTGACGATATCCTGGTCGCCGCCAGCGACGAACTATTTCGCTACGACCGGCAGTTTCGAATTCGCGGCTCGTTCAGAAACCGGTATCTGAAGCATTGCCACGAAATCAGCCGCATGGACCGCACCTTGTTCCTGACCTCGACCGGCTTCGACAGCTTGCTGGCCTTCGATCTGGATAAGAATGACTATATCTGGGGCATGCAGTTACGACGGGAGTTCAAAGGCTGGAGTGGCGGTCGGTTCGATCCGCGGACAGCGGTCGGGCCGGAGCCGAGCAACAATTTCCATATCAACATGGTGCATGTCGATGCCACCGGCATGTACCTCAGCGGCTTGAAGACCAGGGCCATGTTGCATGTGAACAGCAAATTCGAGGTCAACGAAATTTGTAACATCCCGACGGGAGCCCACAATGCGCAACCGTTCCGCGGCGGCGTGTTGTTGAACGACACGGCCAGCGACCATGTTCGATTCGTTGCTCGTGATGGGTCGAATCTCGCGTTCAAGATACTGCATTACGCTGATGAGCATATCGAATTCGCCGGCATCGACGATTCGAAAATTGCCCGCCAGGGATTCGGCCGCGGATTGTGTGTGGTCGATGACCGTTTCATCGCGGGCGGATCATCACCATCAACGATCACACTCTACGACATCGACAGCAACGACACCGTTGCCGCGGTTAATCTGACCATGGATATTCGCAACGCGATCCACGGCCTCGAGCCGTGGCCCTACCAGGAATAGACTGGCGCAAAGAAAAAGGGTCAGAGCCCCTGGGCTCTGACCCTTTTTCGATACCTGATACGACGGGTTATTCCCAGCGTCGGTAAAAGCGGATCCCGTACTCACGCGGCCGGATCACCGCCGTACGCTGGCGACCGAAGAACGGTTCGAAGTCCGTGATGTCGTGATACAGCTGACCGCGCTCGTCCGTCAGATTGTTGACGAACAGGTTGGCCTCCCACACATCGCCAACCACGCCGAACTTCAGGCTCGCATAGTTGTAGGCTTCCTGCTTCATCTGCGGCGTTCCGCCACCCGACTCCCTCAGCGTCAGGTCCGCGAGTGCGACCGGAGCTGTCGCCTGCACCTGATTCAGCGAATCCCCGACATGGCTGAACTGAACCTGGATGAAGCCTTCCCGTGAGCCGGCAATCTGCATTGGCCAGTTGTACTGAGCGTACGCGGAGCCCTTGAATTCCGGTGCAAACGGCAGCTTGGATCCCTTGCCGACGTCGGCAACCTCCACAGCCGTAATATCCTTGTTGATCTCTGCGCTCAGGAATGTTGCGTTGAAGCGCAGCGACAACCGGTCGGTCGGCAAGGCCTCGATCTGGAATTCGAAGCCGTCGGAGCTTGCGCTGCCGGCATTGAGAACGCCTTTCTGCCAAGGCTGACCGCAGGGTGGCGTTGGATCGTCAGCACAGGGAACCTGCGACGGATCGACCACCTCCAGCTGATAATCATCCCAGCTTTGGAAAAAGGCCTGTGCGCTGACGCTCAGACGGCCGCTTGCAAACATGCCTTTCAGGCCGAGTTCGTAGTTCTTGAGGAAGTCTGCACCGTATGCCTGCGGCAACTTGGGGGCACCACGGTTACGATTGACACCGCCGGCGCGGAAACCCTCCGAATACAAACCGTAGACCATGACGTCGTCGTTGATGTTGTATTGCAGTGACAACTTCACGGCGATGTCATCGTCTGACGAGTTGATAAAGTTGAAGCCCGTGTCGGCAGGATTGTCGCTGTCGTTGGGATTACACGGCGCATCCGTGATCAGGCAGCCGAACTTGGCGGGCGCTGTGCCGTCCACATTCTGGGTGGCGGGTGTCAGCCGGCCGCCCGGATTCTGGACGGAATAGATCTTGGTCTGCTCCACGTCAAACCAGCGAGCGCCGGCGGTTAACGAAAGCGCATCCGTCAGGTGGAAAGTCGCCTCGCCGAAGACAGCGAGGGTTTCCCAGTCCGTATCGTCACCGGAGAACCACCACGAGTCGGTTGGCGCCGCGCCGACGTTCCAGCCTTGCGGAATGTAGTAGTTAGGGTCTTCACCGGGCCCGGGGTCCTCTTTTGGCACCAGGAGCAGGCTATAGGGGTTGTTCCAGTTCGCAAATGCCTGCGAATTCCGATAACCGCCCTGATTCGTTACGAAGGTATCGAAATCCCATTCTTCGTGCCGGTCCTCGTAAAACACGCCGGCAACCCACTCGACTCTGTCTCCTGAGTAGGACAGGCGGAATTCCTGACTGAACGAGGTGTTCTCCTGATCGTTGACCAGAAAGCCGACGGGGTCGTTGTAGAAGTAGTAGGCGCCTGCCGGCTGAAAACAATAGATGTTGTAGGCCCGCGTGAAGTAGTAACACCACTGGCCGAAATAGGCGGCGTACTCGGTGGTGTCCTGAGCATACTGGCTGTCGCGTGTGAAATAGGCGGTCGCAGACGTAAACTTGAGTTTGTCATTGATCGAGCCGTCGATCGTCAGCGCAACCTGCGTCCAGTCATCTTCAAATGTGTCCGGATGAAAGGCGATCAGTTCGAGGTCACCTATTGTCGGGTCATAACTGTTTTCGGCATCGGACTCGACACTCTGCGTGGCCAGGCCGAGCATCGCGCTCCAGTCGTCGTTGATGAACCATTTGGCCGACGCACGGCCACCGGAAATGGTCGTTTCATTCCAGTCGTCCTCGACCGCGTTCGTGTTCAGTTCTGGCCCGTCGACCGCGCATTTGTCGTAGAACTCGCAGTTGCCTGTCGTGCCGAGCACATTGTCGATGAAGCCGCCTTCGGTGGCGGAGAAGCCAACAAGCCGGATTGCAAACTGATCGTCCGCGAGCGGGATGTTGACCATGCCCGAGATGTCGTAACTTCCCTCGCCCTCACTCATACCCTTCAGACTGGCGTCGACAAAAGCCTCGAATTTGGATGGGTCCGGCTTGTTGGTGACAATGCGCAGCGTTCCGGACTGTGAACTCGAGCCGAACAGGGTCCCCTGCGGTCCGCTCAGGGCCTCGACCCGTTCAATATCAACGAGCCGCACGTCGACGGCGGCGCCCTGCGTTACGGGTTGCTCGTCGAGATAGACGGCCGCTGATTGGGAAACAATGAACGTATCCGGCGCATCGGCGATGCCGCGGAAGAAAACCTTGCCCTGTCCGATCTGGTTACCGAAATACGTCAGGCTGGGGGTGAACTTGGCGTAGTCCTCGATGTTGAACAGGTTCTGGTTACGAATGGCCTCGGTATCGAAGGCCTGAATGCTGCCTGCGAGATCCATGATGCTGACTTCGCCACGTTTGGTCGCCGTGACGGTGATCTCCTCGATGCCGGCGGACTGTTGTTGCGCGAAAGCCGGAGATGCACCGACGGCCGCGGCAACCGCTGCGCCGATGGTTGTGCTGTAGTGAATACCGCTGAACTGAGTTGGACCAGACTTCTGCTGTTTGGACATCGATTTCCCCCGGAGTACGTATTAGTACTTACTTCAGGCGATCATAGAGGATGGCGGGTCCACATTCAATTAAGAATCTCGGGTCTCTGTTCCTCAGGAAGCTTCCGTAGCAGGGGTTCCAGCACTTCGATCAATGGCCCGAGATGCGGCTCGAAGCGGCGCCAGGAGTTGACGGATCCGGCGTAAATAGGCTGCCGGACCTGCTCGGAACTCGCGGTTATGACGGCGCGGTCAGTTTCGTAAAATCTGAGGCATTCGTCTTCCCAGGGCAGCTCGCAATACTCGATCAGCCGCCGGGTCTGCTTGTCCTGATCGGCGACCATGTTCTCGTAGTCAACGTCCAGCACTTTGCCCGGCAGAATCTCGTGCCAGTAGTCCATCAGACGCTGGTATTCCAGATAATATTCACCGAGTTCAACGAGGTCGTAGGTGAACGACTGGCCCTTGTAGAACAACTGTTTAAAACACCCCATGCAACTGTCGAGCGGATGCCGGCGGGCGTTGACGATTTTTGCATTGGGGAGGATCAGCGCGATCAGACCAACGCTCGCGAAGTTATTCGGCATCTTGTCGGTAAAAAACGGGCTTGCGGCGCGGTAACGGCTGGTCGACTCGATGTATTGCTGCCCAAGTGTTGCAAGTTCTTTGCCGTAATGTCGCAGGGCCTGCGGGTAGTTCTTACCTTCAGGCTTCTGCTGGTTGATCGTGCGTATCACTCGCGGCAGGTCGGGCAACTCGTGGGTTCCATCAACCTGGGAGTGGCTGGCGAGGATCTGTTCGACCAGCGTCGACCCGGATCGGGGCAGACCAACGATGAATATGGGTGAATTATCCGGATGGCCATTGCCTTCATTTTGCTGCAGAAGCCCGGGAGTAATGGTCTCGATGATCTGGTCGTGGACGAATTCTGTCTGCACCGGGTCGTAATTCTCGTTCGGCCGGCGCAAGCGGTTGCCGCGGTCGTAGCACTTGAATGCCAGGTCGAAATCGCCGCGATCCTCATAGGCCTTGCCCAGCGAATAATTGAAATTGACACGCGTTTCATCGAGTAATTTCTCGTCAGCGACATTGCGCTCCATCGTGGCGATCTCGTCGTCACTAAAACGAAACGTCTTGAGGTTTGCGAGACTCCAGTAAGCCTCGCCGAATGCCGGGAAAGCCTTGATGCAGTCGCGATAGGTGTCGATTGCCTCCTCCTGACGACCGATTGTCTTCAGCGAGTGGCCGAGACCAGCCAGGGCGCCACCATGATCCGGCTGTTTTTCGAGGGCGATCTTGAATGCGTCCACCGCGTCTTCGAATTTTCCGGATTTGTTCAGCAGGTTGCCGAGCAGCATGCGCGGATGTGGCAGGTCGGGCCGGAGTTTGATGGCCTGCTGGAGCGCATCATGACACTCCTTGAGTTCGTCCGTTTCCATCAGTTCTCGAGCGAGGTCAATCCACGCGCCGAAAAACTGCGGTTCCAGCTTCACGGCATTGCGCAGCATCCGCACGGCGAGCTTATGCTTGCCCAGTTCCGCCCCGATAGTACCCAGCAGGCGCGTCGCGTTCACGTTGGTGGGGTCTTTTCGAAGAATGTCACGACAGATAATCTCTGCCTTGCCATATTCGCCGGCGCGTTGATGTTCGACCGCGATGACGAGTTCCTTGCGGTCCGGGTCGAGTTCGAAGGATTCATCGAGAGCCTGCTTTGCCTCGTCCATGCGCCCCAGGGACTTGAACGCCATGCTCAGATCCCGGTGGGCGACGGCACTTCCGGGAGTCAGCTCGATGACGCGCCTGTAACTTTCAATGGCTTCGTCGCCACGTCCCTGGGCAATCAGGGCATTGGCCAACTCACGATGTGCCTTGGGAATGTCCGGCCATCTGGAAATCACGTCTCGGAGTTCTTTTTCGGCCAGTGCGAACTCGTTCTGTCGAACCAGTATCGTGCCGAACAATACGCGCATCTTGTCGTCCTGCGGCTGCTCCAGCAGTGCATCCCGACACAGGTCGGCCGCCAACTGAAATTCGCTGCCACGCAGGAAGCCGAGGGCACGATCGAATGTTTCTTGCTGTGAGCTACCGTTACTGATAGTGAAATCCTCGCCTATCGGGCTCGAACACTGACGAAGCAGTTTAGCGTCAATCGCCCCCTGGAAAAATCCTCCGTGAGTAATTCTGGTGCAGAGATGCTCGCGCTGTGCGGTAAATCGCCGGAGTAAAAGATGAAGCGGTTGAAGCGGGCGGGAATCTCGAGGCACAGCTCCGCGATTTCGTTACTTTCGGTCATGTAGCGGGCAGGCTGCCGGTAGGTCGCAAAATGTTCCTGTAGAAAGGCCGACGCACGCTTCGGATCTTCGAGCTCCAGCGCGGTTGCTTCTTCAATGAGTTTTTGCTCCTTCCAGCGGTAAAAGCCGGTGCCGCCCAATGCCTCGTCCTCGAACAAATAGACCAATCCAGCGTAATTACGGCGATCGGGCCGTTCGCGCGGGTCCGTGTGACAGAGGCGCTGCAAATTTGACAGCTCGTCCGGCTGCAGTGTCGCCATCGACAGGTAGGCGGCTGTCTTGATACCGCCGCGCAAGAAGGAAAACCGGCGGCTCATTTCCGAGCGTACGTATCGGTTAATCTCTGCCATCGACTCTTCGGCCACGTCGAACAGGAGGCCCGGATAGCTGTCGGCGGGAACTGAAAACGCATCCGCATTCTCGATCGCGAATGCGACGACGGACTGCGGGTCTTTGAGAAAATCATCGATGACGACGCAACTGTGAGCATCGGTAACGCGTTCAATGCGGACATCCGCAGCGGCATTGACTTCGATTCCCGGGAGTGACATCACGGCCGACTGTTTGACGTTCAACGGTCGGCTCGCGAGCGAATTCCCGACGCATGAATCGCTGCCGGAATGCTTTCGGCCTTGCCCGGCGTCAGCAACGCGACGCCGGCAAGGCCGGGAATGTCCGCCACTTCCTGCAGCAGCTCGGCGCAAACCTGCACGCCTTCAGCCTCGGGGTCTGCGGCGCGCTCAAGTCTCTGCACCAGCGCGGCGGGAATCACGGAATCCGGACGGGCTTTGCGCAGTTCGCGAGCCGCGTCTGCCGAGGGCAGCACGGCTAATCCGACCAGTACCTGGATTCGCCAGGTGAGTTTCGATGCGACGATTCTGGACATGTAAGCACGCAACAGATCCGGATCCATGCACAATTGCAGCTGAATGAACTGGGCTCCGGCGTCGACCTTCGACGTCAACTTTTCCGGTTCCCAGTCATCGGCCGGATCGAATGCCGTGGCGACCGTGCCGAGGTACAATTCTGGCGCGCCGGCTGGTTTCGTGTCCCCGAAAACCGCTTCATCCCGAATCGCGGCGGCTGTCGCAATGAGGTCAATCGCGCCGACGTCGAATACGCCGGTTGAGCGCGGCCGATGATCCGCCGGGAAGTTCGTGCCGCGCAGCATCAACAAATTGCTGGCGCCGAGCGCCTGTGCGCCGAGTATGTCGCTTTGTAATGCAATACGATTGCGGTCCCGGCAATTCATCTGAATGACTGGATCGATACCGTTCTGCAACAGCAAGGCAGCGACGGCGATGTTGGATATGTGCGGACGGGCGTGTCGGTGATCGGGAATCTGGATCGCGTCCGTCACCGCGGCAAGCGCACGCGCCTGCTCGGTGATCGACTTCGGGCCCTGGCGCGGACTGAGCGAAAGTTCGGCTGTCAGCGTCAGCTCCTCGGATCGCAAGGCATCTCTGAGCGTCTTCAATAGCACCTAGCTTGACTGTACGGCGAGCGGGCCTGGCGGCACGTAGTCGAAGATGAACGTGATGCGGTCTTCCTTGCCCTTGTTCATCACGCTGTGCTGTTTCTGGTTATTGAGTTCATATGCCTGACCGACCTGGAACTGGTACGGACGGCCGTCGATCATGAACCGCACTCGCGAATTGGTCGTTATCGGCACGTGAATTCTGTGTCCGCAATGGAACGATGGATGCTGGTCGACATGCGGCGTGATTTTTCCACCGGCGAGCAACTTCGCGGCCATCGCACGGATGATGGTGCCGCCTTTGGGATAGTGCTTTTCAATAATTTCGTGCATCACGGGCACGGCGACGTCGGCGAGCCGGTCCCAGCCCGGCTCCTTGCGCACTTCGGCGTCCGGCCACCCTGATCCGTCTGTGAAAACGAGCACGATCGATTGCGTCTCGAGATGGACGTCATAGGACTGCTGGCGATACTCATCTTCGTGCCATGCGGCCTCGTCCTGCGCGAGGATGGCCTCACGCAAAGCGCTCGTATCGATTTCGCCTAATTCGCGAAGCGGGGCATCAATATCCATAGTTGTGCATACTTGAAATATCTTTCGAGACTCTACCGATATGTTTGACGCCGCACCAGCCGATCTTGTTGCGAAGACCTGGACAGGTCCGATGGAGCCGCCTGCGGACATACCCGCATCGGCCGACGTGGTGATCATCGGCGGCGGCATCGTCGGCGTTTCGACCGCCTGGTTTCTCTCCAGGCAGGGTGTCAACGTGGTGCTCTGTGAAAAGGGTCATATTGCCGGCGAGCAATCCGGCCGCAATTGGGGTTGGGTGCGGCAGCAGGCCCGCGACACGCGCGAGATGCCGATGATCGTGGAGAGCCTGAATATCTGGCGTGGACTGGCCGCGGAGATCGGTGAGGACGTCGGCTACGCGCAAACGGGTTGTCTGTTCACGGCAAGCAGCGAGGAACAACTCGAGGGGTACGCGAAATGGCTCGAGACGGCAGCCGAGTACGGCCTCGATACTCGAGTACTGTCCAGCACCGAACTGAAGCAGCATGTTCGCGGCGCCGCCGTTTCGTGGAAGGGCGGGCTATACACAGCGAGTGACGGGCGTGCAGAGCCCCATAAAGCGGCACCTGCGATTTCGCGTGCGGCCACCCGAAATGGTGCGACCATACTGACCGCCTGTGCGGTGCGTGGTATCGACACGGAAGCCGGGCGGGTGTCGGCGGTGATGACCGAGCACGGCAGGATCAGGACATCGATCGTCCTTTGCGCTGCCGGCGCCTGGACGGCGCTGTTTTGCCGCTCGCTCGGCGTCGCCGTGCCGCAACTCAAAGTGCGTGGCACGGTTGTCCGCACGGCGCCGGCTGCAAGCGTGCTGGACGGCAATGTTTTTGATGACCGAATCGGCATCCGGCGTCGGCAGGACGGCGGTTACTCGGTCGCACACGGCACCCTGCTCGATCATCCGATCACGCCGTCGACGTTTCGTTACGCGTTCAAGTTCCTGCCGGCGCTGCGACTCGAGCACAAGGGCCTGCGGCTATCGATCGGTCGTAACTTCATTGACGAATGGCGGACGCCGAAGACCTGGGCGCTCGATGAGACGTCGCCGTTCGAGAAGATGCGAGTCCTGAATCCCGAGCCGAATCCGCGCGCCGTCAAGGGCATTCGCAGAAATATCGATACCGTTTTTCCGCAACTGGCCGGAACGGAAATCGTCGAGGCATGGGCCGGTATGGTCGAGACGTCGCCTGATGTGGTGCCGATTATTGAGGAAACGGCCAGTATTCCCGGGTTTCATATCGCGACCGGATTCAGCGGCCACGGCTTCGGTATCGGGCCGGGCGCTGGCAAAGCGATTGCGGCCATGCTCACGGGGAATGATGTCGGTATCCCGCTTGACCAATTTCGCCTGAGTCGGTTCTTCGATGGCACGCCAATACGGCCACAGTCGTCCGTCTGACAATCCATTACAAAGACTTCGGCGTCATTCGCTGTCCGCCAGCCCCTCGCGCGGAAACAACCGTTGTGCGAAGCGGCTCATCACAGCGAGGTCGTCGGGATCCTCCGCGAATGCAGCAACAAGAAATCTACGCCGGGTCGTCTGCGTATCGTTCATCGGATGTGTCTCCGTTATTATGGCAGCGATCACACTCACTACAGCAGGTGCGACGAGCTGATGAATCTTACGGGTTATCCAGAGGGCTACTACGCAGCAACCGCGGTTGGAGTATTTGAGCATCCGCAGCTTGCTGGTGCCGAGCGCGCCGATGTCTGCGTCATTGGCGGCGGCTATACCGGACTCTCTGCAGCGTTGAATCTGGCGGAGCAAGGATTCGACGTCGTGCTGCTCGAAGCCGAGCGCATCGGTTTTGGCGCATCGGGGCGTAATGGCGGACTGATCGGCAGTGGGCAACGCAAGGATGCGCTGGAAATGGAACAGCAGTTCGGTTTCGAGCGGTCACGACAGCTGTGGGACATTGCGGAGGCCGCAAAAACAGAGATTCGCGAACGCGTCGCGAAACATGATATCGCCTGTGACTTGCAGTATGGCCAGATAGAGGGTGTACACAAGAAGAGCTATACGGGACATGCCGAAAAATATGCGGCTGCCCTGGCTGAGCGATATGACTACCCGTATGCGCGGGCGCTGAGTCGCGAAGAGACGCGTGCTCTTGTCGCAACCGACGACTTTCTCGAGGGTTTGTACGACGCCAAGGCGATGTCGCTGCACCCACTTAACTATGCACTGGGACTGGCTGAGGCTGCGCGTGCAGCAGGCGTGCGTATATTCGAGAACTCTCGTGTCACCCGTTATACGAGGGATGATCCTTCCGTGGTGTCAACGCAGCGCGGGCAGGTCGAGGCGTCGTTCATTGTGCTTGGCTGTAACGGATACCTTGGCAGACTCGAGCCCCGAGTAGCCGGGAAGATCATGCCGATCAACAACTTCATGCTCGCGACCGAACCACTTGGCGAGACGCGGGCGCGCGAATTAATCGCGGACCGGATCTGCGTGCATGACACGCGCTTTGTTGTGGATTACTTCCGCACGTCGGAAGATCACCGCCTGTTGTTCGGTGGCGGCGAAAACTATCGCAGCGGTTTCCCAGCGGACATCGCCGCATTCGTCCGACCCTACATGCTCAGGTTATTTCCACAACTCGACGATGTGCGCGTCGACTATGCCTGGGGCGGAACCTTGTCGGTTACGGTCAATCGCTTGCCGCATCTCGGCCGCCTGGAGCCCAACCTGTTTTTCGCCCAGGGGTATTCGGGACACGGTGTCGCAATATCGAACTTTGCGGGCAAGCTTATCGCGGAAGCAATCGGCGGAACTGCCACTCGTTTCGATGTTATGGCGAGCCTGCCGACCTACACGTTTCCTGGTGGCACGCTATTGCGTTACCCGGGCATGTTGCTCGGCATGCTTTATTATTCCCTCAAAGACAAGCTCTAAAGCGGACGATCACGGACAAGACGCCCTGGCCATCTCAGTCCCTGTGGGTGTCCGGGTAGGTCAGGTTCAACATGTATTCGGCCGCTTTGGTGACAGCTGCTTCGTCTAACGTGGCGTCGCCGCCTTTCGCGGGCATTTCCCCAAAGCCAGTCCTGGCGTGCTCAAAAAGAACGGCTTCCCACAGCCACGAGCGTCCGTCCCAGGCCTCCTGGTCACCGGTCCTGGGTGCGCCGTCAAGCCCCTGTTCGTGGCAGTACGCGCAGTTTTCATCGTAGGCCTTTTTCCCCGACAGCCAAACAGGATCATTCGACGCCGCACTCGCCGGGTCGGGCGGCATTTGTGGCACCGAATCCTGAGCTGTTGGTCCGCAGCTGGCGAGCAATACTGCGAACACGAGCAATTCAAGACGTTGATTCATTGGACCACCTCCTTAGCCTACAGTATGTTTGCGCATCGACCATTGCAACCGTGGAAGCTGCGTACCAGCTACAATAAAACGGAGTTTTAAATTGTGACCGAAAAAACCAATAAGCAAATCAGACTCGCAAGCCGCCCATCTGGATGGGTTACTGCCGAGAACTTCAGCGTTAGCGAGGAAGCTATTCCCAGGCCGGCCGATGGCGAGGTGCTGGTGCGCAACATCTACATGTCCGTCGACCCGTACATGCGCGGACGAATGAACGACGTCAGATCCTATATTCCGCCGTTCCGGATTGGAGAGGTATTGCAGGCCGGTGTCGTCTCACAGGTTGTGGAAAGCAGGTTCGATGGCCTGCAGGAGGGCGACCTGGTCACAGGGATGCTGGGCTGGGAGAACTATTCCGTCAGTGACGGCCGCCTGTTGCGCCAGATTCCGTCGGGGCCTGCGCCATTGTCCTACCATCTGGGCATTCTCGGCATGCCGGGCATGACCGCATATGTCGGTTTGATGAAAATCGCTGCAGCGAAAAAGGGCGATAATGTCTTCGTCACCGCCGCATCCGGTGCGGTCGGCAGTGTCGTGGGACAGCTGGCCAGTATTCACGGCTGTCACGTTGCCGGCAGCGCGGGAAGCGACGAAAAAGTCGCTTTGCTCAAGGATGAGTTCGGCTACAACACGGCGTTTAATTACAAAACCAGTGATTCGCTTCCCGACAGTGTGCGAGCAGCGTGTCCCAAAGGTATTGATGTACTGTTCGAAAATGTTGGCGGAGAAATCTTCGAAGCGGCGCTTTGGAGCATGCGTGATTATGGCCGCATAGCGCTATGCGGCATGATCGCCGATTACAACCTCGATGAACCGCAGCCGGGCCCGCGCGGAATGATGCTCATCGTTGGCCGGCGCCTCACTATTCGAGGCTTTATCGTCAGTGATCATCCGAAATGGTGTGACGAGTATGTTCGCAAGGCCATCGGCTGGTTGAAGGAAGGCAAGCTCAACTATCGCGAGTCTGTCGCCGAAGGCATCGAGAATGCGCCGCAGGCATTCATCGACATGCTGAAGGGCCGAAACACCGGCAAGCAAATTGTGCAGCTGGCAGATCTCGACTAGGAAACTGATGTGATCGCCGACATAAACATCGCGGTTGTCACGGGCGGCGGTCATGGCATCGGGCGCGCACTTTGTCGCCGGCTGCATGATGACGGCGCCATTGTCGTCGTGGCCGATCTGGACCTGGCTGCAGCAGAAGAAGTTGCTGCAGAAATGCAAGGCATCGCGATCGGTGTCGATGTCGCAGACGAGACTGCTGTTGCTGCTCTGGTTGAACGCGTAGAAAACGACATCGGCGAGATCGACCTGTTCGTCTCGAATGCAGGCGTTGGGTTCGGCGATGCAGATGATAATGCTGCGTCGAAGCACGGCGGTATGCACGCCAGCGATGACCGTTGGGAAGCGTGCTGGCAAGTCAATGTCATGGCGCATGTTTACGCGGCGCGGGCCTTGCTGCCACGTATGCTGGGCCGGGGCGGTGGCTATCTCGTCAACGTCGCGTCGGCGGCGGGTCTGTTGGCACAGATCGGCGATGCCGCGTACACGGCGACGAAACATGCCGCCGTCGGCTTCGCGGAATCACTCGCCATTACGCATGGCGATGCGGGCATCCGCGTCTCGGTAGTTTGTCCGCAAGCCGTTGCCACGCGCATGATCGGCATCGAAGACGACTCGGATACGACGGAAGGCGGTTTTGGTGGCAACGAAGTTGACGGCATACTCTCTGCGCGGGAAGTGGCCGATTGCGTCGTCGACGGCCTTGCTGCAGGTCGGTTCATGATCTTGCCGCATCCGCAAGCCAGAGACTATTTTCAACGCAAGGCTGCCGACCACGATCGCTGGATTCGCGGTATGCAGCGCTTCCGCCGCAGGCTTGCAGGAGAGCAGCAATGATCAAAACCGGAGCGGACTATATCGAGAGCCTGCGCGGCCGCAATCTGAGCGTCTACCTGCTTGGCGAGACAATCGACGAACCGGTCGACCATCCGATCATTCGGCCGTCGATCAACGCGGTTGCCGAGACATACGACCTGGCCGTGCGCAGCCCGGAACTCGGCACGGCGGTGTCGCCGTATACGGGAGAACGCATCAATCGGTTTTTGCATATTGCCGAAAGTCCCGAGGACCTCGTCATGCAGAACAAGATGCAGCGGCGCCTCGGTCAGTTGACGGGCACCTGTTTTCAGCGCTGCGTGGGCATGGATGCGCTCAATTCCTTGCATTCTGTGACGTTCGAAATCGACGAGGCACACGGCACCAGCTACCACAAGCGCTTCCTCGAATTTGTCAGGATGGCGCAGCAGCAGGGCTTCGTTATCGGCGGCGCAATGACCGACGTCAAAGGTGATCGAAGTAAAGCGCCGCATGAGCAGGATGATCCCGATATGTTCGTGCGGGTAAGCAAACGCAGCGATGAGGGCGTTTACATTCGCGGTGCCAAAGCTCACCAGACAGGCTGTATCAATTCTCACTGGATGATCGTGATGCCGACCTTGCGGCTCGGACCTGACGACAAGGAATTCGCCATCATTGGTGCTTTGCCGGTCGACGCCGACGGCATCACTTATCTATACGGCAGGCAATCCTGTGACACGCGCGCCATGGAAGGCGGCGACATCGATGCTGGCAACGCAAAGTTTTCAGGCCAGGAAGCGATGGTTATCTTCGATGACGTCTTCATTCCCAATAGGCATATCTTCATGGACGGCGAATACGACTTTGCGGCAATGCTCGTCGAACGCTTCACCTGCTATCACCGCCGCAGCTACGTCTGCAAATCCGGGGTCGGCGATGCGCTGATCGGTGCCGCAGCGACCATTGCCGACTACAACGGCGTCGAGAAGGCTTCGCACATCCGCGACAAGCTCGTCGAAATGACACACCTCAACGAGACCATCTACAGCACGGGCATCGCGTCCAGTTACCAGGCCTCCGAGATGAAGTCGGGCGTGTACATGAACGACGACATGATCGCCAACGTCTGCAAGCATCATGTGACGAAAATGCCCTACGAGATCGGCCGCCTCGCGCAGGATCTGGCTGGTGGCATCATGGTGACGGCGCCGTCCGGGAAGGAACTGGATCATCCCGAGATTGGCGACCTCGTTCGCAAATATCTGCAGGGCCGCAAGGAAATTGCGGCAGAAGACAGGCTGCGAATCGTGCGGCTGATCGAGAATATGACGATGGGCCGCAACGCGGTCGGCTATCTGACCGAATCCATGCACGGTGCAGGTTCACCGCAGGCGCAGCGTATCCAGATCGCGCGGCAGATGCAGCTGGAATTCAAGAAACAGCTTGCGAAGACGCTGGCCGGTATTTCGGCGGAGTCCTCGGAGGAAATCTCCGACGAGCTGTCGGGGTACATGGAAAAAGTGTTTGCATCGGCGAGCCGGTCGCCGCAGAACCAGGCCCGGCACGCGTGTCTTTCTCGCGACAGCGAGGAGTAACCGCAGTGGCATTCGGCAGGCTCGGCCCGAGTGCGTCGCCGGTCTCCCATCTGTACACCCCACAATTCCACTCGATTCTCTTTCAGGGTAGAAACCTGATCGATAGCTGAAGGCCGCAAGCCGGGTGTCACCGGCGCGACATAGCCTGGCGCTTCTACTTGCTACGCTGTCCGGAGAATAGGGCATCGGCGAATCAGCGGTGCGCAATAACCCAACATCTTGGCTCCCAAGGGGGAAATAAAGGATGGACACATTACGACGCGGTCTGGCGGTCTTGCTGGGAATTACGGTCGGCTTTTCGGCAATCGGCACTCATGCGCAGGAACTTGCCTTCGACGAGATTATCGTCACGGCGCAAAAGCGAGAGCAAAGCCTGCAGGAGGTGCCGATTTCTGTCTCGGTTCTGTCCGGCGACAAGATCGAAGAGGCCGGCATCGACAACCTCGACGACCTGGCGCTGTATGTCCCGAACTTCAGTAAAGGCGAATCGGGCGGTGGAGCCATCGTGCAGATGCGCGGTATCGCCACGGGCGCGAACCCGGCGTACGAGCAATCCGTCACAATGTACATGGACGATATTTCGCTGGCTCGCGCCCCGCTGGCGCGCATGCCGCTGATGGATCTGGAACGGGTCGAGGTTCTGCGCGGCCCGCAAAACGTCTTGTTCGGCAAGAACGCCATTGCCGGCGCGTTATCGCTGGTTACGGCGAAACCGACCGACGCATTCGAAGGAAGCCTTGCCCTGCGCTATGGGGATTACGATGACGGTGAAGCCATTGCCGTGTTGTCTGGGCCGCTCTCCGATACCTTGCGCGGGCGTCTTGCGGTGCGCTACGCCGAATACGGCGGTTATTATGAGAATGCAAGCAGCGGCAAAGATGAAGAGCGACGCGAAGAAACGGCAATTCGTGGCACCCTGGCCTGGGAAGTCGGCGAGGACGCCGAGGCAATCTTCAAGTATGAACACAACACCATCGATAGCGACGGCCAGGCGCAGGAGCTTGTTTTCGGCTACGATTCCCTGATTCCGGGCTTTGAAGGGCTCGATTACACGGAGACCGTGGCACAGTTCCAGGCCTACTATAATCTCGGATTCATCCCGGCGAATCCGGCCTTCCCACCGCCCATCGATGTTGGCAGCGACGACATCAGCATGGACCGTGTTCGCCGTTCGACCTATGACGCTTACCAGGACCTGGATCTCAATAAAGTCCAGCTGACCTTCAACCAGAACTTCGACAACTTCACGTTTACGTCCGTAACCGGCTATATCGACTACGCGGAGGACCGGCTGGCCGCCGGCGCGTTCGGTGGCATCGATATCAGCACCGTTCTGCTGACTGAGGAGTATGAGCAACTCAGCCAGGAAATTCGCTTCACATCGGATACCGATGGAACATTCCAGTGGATTGCCGGCGCCTTCTTCCAGACCTGGGAACTCGACGCCGCAGGGACAACGTTCATCGATGAAGACAATGTTGTGGTTCTGGCCGGCCTGACCCTCGGCCCGACTGTAGCGGGGCTCGAATCCGTTGCAAACATCGCTGGCACGCTGGATTACACGGGTGAAAGCACTTCGTACGCGGCGTTCGGCCAGTTTACCTGGAATGTCTCGGACTCTGCGCGCTTAACGCTGGGCGGCCGTTACACGCGTGAAACCAAGAGAGCCAGGCGCGTCAACGATTCCATCAACCAGCTGACCGGCGCGCCCGATTTCACCCAGATGATATTCGCCTCGTGCTTTCAGGGGATCGACTACAACTCACTCGGGGAACTCAATCAGCTGGTACCGCTGCCCGGCTGTGATCCAACTCAACCGCCGGCTTTCGGCAATTACAACACCCATGACATCGTGGGCGATCGCACGGAGAATTTTTTCACACCTTCAATCACCCTTGAGTTCGATGTCGGCGACAGCAACCTGCTGTATGTCACGGGCTCCACGGGTTTCAAGGCTGGCGGATTCGACTCGAGAGGAGCAGCAATTGCGGACTGGGAATTCGAAGACGAGGAAGTGACCGGTTACGAGATCGGCCTCAAGAGTTCATTTGCCGGCGGCAGAGGGCAAACCAGCATCGCGTACTTCGATTCGGACTATGACGACCTGCAGGTCACGACATTTGATGGCGTTGCACGCTTCGCCGTTGGCAACGCCGCCGAGTACTCCGCCAAGGGTATCGAGGCAGACGGCCGCTGGCGCGCCACGGAAAACTTTACCCTGGCAGGTTCGCTGGCCTGGATCGACGCCGGGTTTGTCGACTACGAAGGCGCGACCTGTAATGCCAGGTTTGCGCTGCTCAACCCGGTGGAGGCCGCTGATGGCTGTTCTCGCACGGGCGTATCGCCGAGCAACACGCCTGAATGGTCAGGCAATCTTGTTGCAGATTGGATATTGCCCGTGTCCGATAGCATGGACTTTCGGGCGACGCTCGACGTAAATTACGAGGACGACTATGACACCGAACCCACGAAGGAAGTCGGCCTGGTTCAGGATGCCTACACGAAGTACAACCTGCGCCTTGCCCTCGAAGCGGATAACTGGACCTTTGCCGTGCTCGGCAAAAACCTGAGCGATGAGGACGTGCTCGAGTTCAGCGGGATCGAAGCCTTGTCCGGGTCGTTCTGGGCAGCGCCCGTTTACTACGGCTACCTGCAGCCGCCACGCACGATTTCCGCGCAGTTCGATTATCGCTTCTAGGCAGGACATGAGCGTGGCGCCCGGGAACGGGCGCCACGCTTTTCATTTTCAGGCATGACGACTACTCACAGCGCCGAATCGGACATCCAGTCCGGGCGTCTATCAGTCGGCATCAAATCCGCTTACGGCTTCGGCTCCGTTGCCTATGGCGTCAACAACGGCGGCTTCGACTATTTCCTGCTGCTGTTCTACAGCCAGGTCATCGGACTCGACGCACGCCTTGTCGGCATCGCCATCATCGCGGCGCTGGTCATCGATGCCGTGAGCGATCCCATCGTTGGCTACTGGTCGGACAACCTGCGTTCGCGCTGGGGCAGGCGGCACCCGTTCATGCTGGCCGCGGCCTTGCCCGTTGCGCTGAGCTACTTCCTGCTGTGGAATCCGCCCCAGGGCTGGTCGCAAACCGGCGTATTCTGGTATCTGTTGCTGTTGTCCGTCGTCATCCGCACGGCAATGACGTTTTACGAGACTCCCAGCGCGGCATTGGTGCCGGAGCTGACAGACGACTACGTCGAACGCAGCTCGCTGATCAGCTATCGGTCATATTTCGGCTGGACCGGTGGCAACGCGATGACCGTGCTGATGTTCTTTTTTCTCTTTCCGGTGATGGCGACCGATACGATAGCCGACGGGCGATTCAACCGGGACAGCTACGAGTTGATGGGCATCATCGCATCCGTATTGATCTTCACGTCCATACTCGTGTCGGTTATCGGCACGCGCTCCCGCATCAAATACCTCAAGCAGCCGCCGCCACCGCGACGCATCACGCTCGCGACCGTGTTCCGCGAGATTTTCGAGTCGCTGGCCAATCGTTCGTTCGTGGCGTTGTTCATCGCCGCCCTGCTCGGCGCACTGGCGACCGGACTGGCGGCGTCGCTGGCTTTCTACTTCTACACCTACTTCTGGGAGTTTTCGTCTGTCGAAACCGGCCTCATCACGATGGGTGTTTTCATCGCCGCGATCATCGGCTTCGTGCTGGCGCCAATCGTAACCCGACGCATTGGTAAGAAGATGGGTGCGATGATCATCGGCCTGATCGCCTTCCTTGGCGCACCGCTGCCGATCATGCTGCGTCTCTTCGATGTGTTGCCGGAAAACGGCACACCCTTCGTCTTCTGGTTCGTCTTCACGGCCGGTGTCATCGACCTCGGGCTGATCATTTGTTTCCAGATTCTGTACACGTCGATGATGGCCGACCTCGTCGAACAGAGCGAATTGAAAACGGGGCGCCGCTCCGAAGGCATTTTCTTCTCATCGATTACATTCATCCGCAAGAGCGTGCAGGGCTTCGGCCTGTTGCTCGCGTCTTTTGTGCTGCATCTGGCGCAGTTCCCCGCCGGCGCGACAGTGGCTCAGGTTTCGGCTGACGCCGTGTGGCGATTGGGTGCCTACTACGTGCCGACGATACTCGTGATCTGGTTGTTGATGATGGCCGTGATTTCCAGGTATCGACTCGACCGCGCCGGCCATGAGGAAAACCTGCGCAAGCTGGCGCTCAGCCGGACGGCGGATTGAGCGGCTACGGTCACGGTTGCCCGACCATAGACAGTCGTGACGAGAGAGCGTCGCGCCACGACTCTCCTGCGTCCCAGTCACCGTCGAGCACACTGATAGTGACAAAACCGCGAGCAAACAAATGCCAGTCCGTGTCATCGCTGTCTGTCACCGCCGGCGTCATCCCTCTTATTCTGATTTCGAGCTGCCCGCTTACCCCGGTTTCCTCGTAGTCAATCTGAACTCCGGAAGTCCGTGCTGCCTGCAGCACCCGAATTCCCCGGATCTGTTCGGGGGCAGCCGCGGGATAATTGATGTTTAGCAATGTGTGCTCGGGCAGTAAATCGCCTTTGTCGGTGGGCGCTTTCTGCAAGTCGCCAATCAGCTTGACGCTCAGTTCGGCGGCACCGGCGAATGCTTGCAGAGTACTGGGAAAAGGCGCCGGCTCGGCGTCTCGCTCCGACAGATCGACGCCAACCGAAACTGCGATCGCCGGGATTCCCACATACATCGCAACGGTTGCAGCGCCGACAGTACCCGAGTTGATGGCATAACCCAGGTTCTGCCCGAAGTTGGCGCCCGACACCACGAGATCCGGTGATTCATCTCCCATAATGTGGAGCAGCCCGATCAGCACTGAATCCGCCGGCGAGCCGTCAACGGACCATACGCCTGCCGATTGCTCTTTGTAGTCAAGCGTACCCTGAGTCGTCACGCGCGCTCCGCTGCCGCTTTGATCCTGCAAAGGCGCCACCAGGATCACGTCGTGCCCGGCCGCAACGAGGGCCGCCCGGAGAGCCTGGATGCCTGGCGCATCGTAACCGTCGTCATTGGTAAGCAGAATGCGCAGCGCCGTTGTCTCGCTGCTTACCTGCTGAGTCGCACAGCCAGGCGCAGCCAGGCTGGCAGTTACAACTGCGAGAAGCAGCACTCGATTAATGAATCCGGCAATTCTCATATATGCACCTTGATGGTTGACGCTTAGCTCAGGTTGGCACCCTGCCATATCGTCCAGGCGCCTATCAGCAGAAATCCTACACCCGCCACGTACGAAAGGTGCCGGGGATTGACGTACTGCGCGATGATGCCACCGGCGACAACGCCGATCGCGGACGCCAGCACCAGGGCTGCCGAGGCGCCGACAAATACCGCGATCAGATTACCGGGCGACCTGGAGGCAAAGAGCAGCGTGGCAAGCTGCGTCTTGTCGCCAAGTTCAGCGAGAAATACGATCCCAAAGACCGTTGCCAATAACTTCAAGTCCATATCATCGATGCCCCTGCTGGTTTCTGACAATTACTTTCATCCGTTAGCGAACACTTTATCCGCATAACTCCGGACAGGGTCAAGTCGACGCGTTGGGGATGCGCTGCACAGGCGCGGTGGGTGGCCTTGCGGTAAGCTCGATACTCCGGACTCGTAACACTGATCGTGCAGCCCATTGCCCTGGACATTGCCCGCATTACTCGACCTTATTTGATGCGCAGACAGTAACTTGAACGCCAGAAAATCCAAAGCGGACATCAGAATTGCCAGGCGGCTGACCTTGCCCTGCGGGGCTGGGGTAAGGAACCGTCTGTGCAAAGCCGCGATGACAGAAGGTCTGGCCGATGCCGGCAACCGGGCGACAGAACGGCATGTCACGCTGTATCGCCGCTGGGCCGAGGGCGGCGCAGGACTGCTGCTCACGGGCAACGTGCAGGTCGACCGTCGCTATCTTGAACGGGCCGGCAATATCGTTATCGATGGGCCGCAGGACGAGGGGCAACTGACGGCGCTCGAGATGCTGGCGAAAGCGGGCACAGCAGACGATACGCATCTCTGGATGCAGATAAGCCACGCGGGGCGGCAAACGCCAAAATTGATTGCCGCGGAGCCGGTAGGGCCGTCCGACATCCCGGTTGCGCTACCCGGCGGACGTTTTGGCAAGCCGCGCGCGCTGACCGGTGACGAGATTCGAGACGTCATCGGGCGATTTGCGTTCGCAGCGGGCGTCGCGCAGCAGACCGGCTTCACTGGCGTGCAGATCCACAGCGCCCACGGCTACCTGTTGTCCGAGTTTCTCTCGCCGCGAGTGAACCTGCGCGACGATGAGTGGGGCGGCTCGCTGCAAAACCGATCCCGATTATTGCTGGAAACGGTGCGCGCAGTGCGCACCAGTGTCGGCCCGGAATTTCCGCTTGCAGTAAAACTGAATTCCGCTGATTTTCAAAAAGGTGGCTTCACCTTCGAGGATTGTCTGCGCGTGATTGAAATGCTGAACGAGGAAGGGCTCGATCTGCTTGAAATTTCCGGTGGCAATTACGAGCAACCGAGATTGCTGGGCATCGCGGGTCTGGAGCCTGTCTTCGAGCAAAAGGTACGGGCCAGCACAAGGGCACGGGAAGCGTATTTCTTCGATTATGCAGTCGCCGCGCGGCGGGTTGCGAAGATGCCGCTGATGGTGACGGGCGGCTTTCGATCGGTACAGGGCATGAATGAGGCGTTGGCAGAGGGCGACATCGACGTGATCGGTCTGGCTCGACCCTTGTGCGTCGACCCGGATTTTCCCGCGAAAATCCTCTCTGGTGAGATCGAACAGGCTGCGAATGCAGAGAAGAACATGCGTATTGGCCCCGGCGTGCTGGGACCGAACTCCCCCATTGCAGTAATCAAGGCGATCAATGGCTTTGCCCGCATTGGCTGGTATTACGAGCAGATTTACCGGCTGGCGGACGGACTGGATCCCGACCCTTCAATGAGCGCGTTGCGGGCCCTGCTCGCCTATGACAGGACGGAGAAAGTCAAGGCGCGGCAACTGCAGCGCTAGTTTCTGGCGATGCCTGGTTGGCGGATGTCAGTGGAGCTGATCCAGTGGCGCGGCGTAGATTCGCTCGAACACGGCGACCATGCGCGTTTCAATTTCGACAAGAAAGTGATCCGTGTCCGGAATCTCCCTGAAGGTCCGATAGCCCTTTTCCAGGAATTCCTGCAGCGCGCCAAACCCGGCGGCATGAGCAGGAGCGCGCATGGCACGAAGGGTCATCCCGATCATGGGCACCTTGACGAGTGATTTGAGTGTCCTGCCCAATCCTGTGACCAGGTGCACGAGCTCCACACATTCGTCCAGGGAACTGGCCTTGCGGCAAGCGACGCAATAGACAGATTCTGTTATCCGGTCCGGAAGCTCGTCGCCGACAAGCAGGCATCGACAAATCGCGATGTTAATTTGCAGGACGCGGGCGTTCATCTCCGCGGCCGACGCAATGGTCGCCAGGCCGCCGGGCGGAAGCAGCCGGGTGATCGCCGGAGCGGCGCGTTCCAGATCACGGTCGCGCTCGGAAATGCCGACACCCGCCAGGTCGCTCATGGTGAAATCGATTGCGTTCGCATAGCCCTCCCGCGCATGCAGGTCGCTGAAATAAGGAAGCAGGTATTCGAGCTGCCAATTCGCAAAGCGCTCGTAGTTCCTCAGGAGGCGTGCGTCATCCAGGTATTCACGATGCAGTTGGTTGCTTCGCCGGATGTTCTGGCGGAACCGTATCGCCGCCGCCTTGCGCCCGGATCGCGACATGACGTCATTCGGTGTCGGATCCGAATTCAACCACGGCGGGATCGATTCGGATTTCCGACAGACTCTGGGCCCGGTTCTCCGATACGGACCGATGCGTGCCGTTCAGCGGCGCGTACACTTCCAGGCTTGCCTGCAGCAACCGCCCCTGGTGTAACGCTGTCACTTCATCACTGTTCAAACCGGCGCGATGCACCATCCAGTCCTTGTAGTCGGCCCGAGCTGCTTTTGCGCCACGTCCGCCTCTACCCGGGCCGCCAAGAAAGAATGACTCCGGTTGCAGTCGTTCTGCGACAGTAGCAATGAGCTGACCGTCGACATACAACAGGGATTCTCCACGCGCAGCGTAATGCGAAAGCGTCACATGATGCCAGCCACGAGCCACCGATCCCACGGGGGACGAAATGAGGTTACCGCTGGACGCACGATAGCCGATGCTGCCATCGGAGATGCTCAGGGTCGCCGCAAACCGATTGCCGCCTGGCGTTAGCTGCATCGATTCGGTGTCCCACTCAAATTCCCCATAGGAGCGGCGAAATACAGAAACAGCGTAATCAAGAGTCTGGCCATTGACAGTTGCGATGATGCCGTCTTTAGCAGGCCGTATCATGAAGGTGAGTGCAAACGAGCGCATCGTATCGTCGACATCAAACGACATCGGCACAGCAACATTACGGCGCACACGCACAAATCCACGCGCATCCGATCTCACGGGAACTGGTTTGCCCGCCTCGAGTGCGGCAAACAACGACGGGACAAACGCGTGCAGCATCTCGGTGTGACCCGCTGCATTGGGGTGCAGTGGATCGCCCCAGAACCCACGCGCCCAGCGACCTTCGCCATCGTCAATAGCACCAAGCAGATTGACGCTCGGTACATCCCAGGAATTGATCAGCAGATTCATGCGTCGCGTGTAAGCGTATTCACGCTCGGAAAAATCGCTGCGGGCGTACGCCAGTGTAACGACTGGCGTGATCCCTGCCGCGCGCGCGCGGGAAATCAGACGCTGCAGGCCGCTGGCAAACTGTGTGTAGATTGCGTCTGCTTCCTTACTGGTCGAGGTGCATCCACGAGTCTGGCCCAATCGACACTGGGCTATTCCTTCATTGCCCAGCGAAAGGCCAATAAGGACATACGCGGGATCGACCGTCGTGAGGTACTCGGTATCGGGGTCCGGAGCTTCACCGGGCTCGAATCGCGACCTTATCGTGACCGTACTGTCGCCGCCGCGGGACTGATTGAATAATACCCAACCGCGAGGCTCCAGCAGCGTTTCGAGTCGTCCGGCATAGCCTCCTCGCTGCGATTCATCACCCGCGCCGTTTGCAACCGACGAGCCCCACACGGCGATTCGCCTGGCGCTTTCTGATTCATTGCTTGCCGTCTGGGCTGTGACGAGCGGTGCCGGCAGTAATGCGACGACGGTGACAACAAGGCTGCGTGGGATTCTCATTGATAGACGGATGTGACGTTAGGCAATTTGTTTCGCCGCTCGTTCCTCGGCGTAAGCCGATTTTAGCGCGTCAAACGACTCTTGCAGACACAATGCGTAAAACGCGGGATCGGGCATCTTTTCACGACAGCAAATAATAGCAATGGTCAGCTTTTTGCAGTAGCTCGTTACGGCATGGAACAGGCCATTGCCATCGGCGCACAGGCCCAAACCAAAGGAGTTGATGTGCTCAGCGCCATTACTGTACACCGGCGTGCGGGAGCCGGGTACCTTGCTGATGACGAACTGTGATCTACCGTCGATGGCCGCGAACCCGGTAAGAAAAGTCCCCGTTGATTGGCACTTCGAACAAGCGCTTCCGCAGGTAGGGGGCGAGGTGAGCGCGGGTTTGCGTCGCCTTGATGATGCGCTTGCAGCGCACGATTACTGAACAGGAAACCCGGACCGCCGACTGAAGGTCCGGTTTGATCCATGTCCGTGTGCCACCTGACTACGCGGCTTCTTCTTCGTCGCCGGGCGGCGTGTAGATCGCCTTGATCTCGTCCTGCAGGTCATCCCAGGCCTGCCTGTTTTCTTCGTACATTTTCTTCAGCTCTTCGCGCACGGCGTCTTCGTACGCAATATTGGCCTCGAACGCCTGATTAAAAGTCTGCGATTCGCCGATCTCTTTCAGACTCGAAACACGAGCTTCAGACAAGGCTGCAAATGAGGCTACATTACGCTTGACGAGGTCATCGAAATATTTGCTCTGTGCGCTCCATGCGGCAGTGTTGCTCTTGATCGCGGCATCCAGCAAGTCCTTGATCTTGTCAGGGGTCATGTCGTCCATCTTGGTAACTCCGGTTAGGTTGTGTGTACTCGACATTGGCCCAATCTACGGCAGCAACGCGGCTGTGTCTGTCACTCCGGGGACAGGCTCTTGTCACGCAGGAGACAGGTAAGAATGCCTGTCAGGCTTTGTATCTGGCGACGCGATTCACCTCGGGCCATCATCCGAAGATGACCCGACCCATCGACCAGCCACTGGATATTGGCGGTACTTCGGCTGCATTCAAACGATAGTTGAGCAGGATCAGATCTGAGGACCTTGAACTCACTGGCCCGCACCGACCCGAGAAAGCCGCCTATTGATCGGTTTGGATGCGAGGCTGTTCGACTGGACCAGCGGCCTCGACAGGCTCAGATGGGAATCCGGAATCCTCGGGAGGTAACACGCCCGGCGCATGGATACGCCATGGGCCGAGGATGTCATCCGCGCAGGCCACAAGCAGACCACGGCCGTCGCAGCAATGGCCAGTAATGCCAGCAGGATCATTGGCAAGAGTCTTACGACCGTGTGTCGTCAGGTGCTTTCGGGCTTCATGTCATGGATCGCTTGCAGAATTCGGCTGTGCTCATTCTGGTCGATCGGATAGGTGCGAATAATCAAGGCGCTGGATAGCAGCACGATCATCATCATCGGCCCCGCGAAAACTGCGAAGTCGACCAGGATATCCGCGGGAACATCGCCGACCGCGGCGCCCTTCGGGAATTCGATGACATCCAGGCCAATGCCTGCGACAAGCGCTCCGAACCCAAAACTGGCTTTTTGTGCGAAGGAGCTGGCTGAAAAGAACAGCCCTTCCTCGCGACGACCCGTATCGAGCTCGTGCTGGTCGATTGTGTCGCTGAGCATGGAATCCATAATAATGTATAAGCCGACGAAGAAGATCTGTGACACGCCGTTCATCAGAAAAACGAATGTAAGTCGGGCGTCGACGCTCATCGGCTCCAGGATGCCGAGCAGGAATGCCGTTTGTGTCGAGAAGCCGAACACCGAGCCCCAGAACAGGCAAAGCATCATCGATTTCTTCTTGTCAAAGACTTGCGACATTTGTTTGACGGCCGGTGGTCCCAGCAGCACACCCAAAATCGGCGACGCAGCGGCGATGGCGAGCTGATCCGGAGAAAAGCCGAACAGATAGGTGCCGGTGTAAATGATCAGCGTCTGGGTGACACCGACGATAGTCGTAAAAACGAGCATGGTCAGGAAGAGCTTCCTGAATGCGAATTGTCGCAATGTCTGAAAGACGGTGACAAAACCCCATACCGGATGTACCGCATCAGGGTTCGGGATCGGATCCGACAACATCGGTATTGTCGAGCGAGTCGCGAGAATTGACCAAAGCATGGCCAGTGTGCCCAGAGTGCCTGCAAATACGGCAAAGCCCGGATAACTCGCCGCGTTCAGCATCCCGTTTGCATAGGCCTCGCTCGGCGGAAAGAATATTATCAGGCCGACCATCGATACAAACAGGCCACCGCCCATCTGGAAGAACATACGGTATCCGATCAGCGCGGTTCGCTCGTGGTAGTCACGGACTATTTCTGCGCCCAGTGACAGGTGTGGGACGAAGAAGAACGTGAGCAAGACGCGCACCAGGATGGCGAACCCAAGTAGCCACGCAAACAGTCCTGGCTCATCCAGTCCGGCCGGCGGAGCAAACAGCAGATAAAGCGCAACTCCGAATGGCGCTGCGCCGATCAGCATGAACGGATGGCGGCGGCCCCAGCGAGACTTGAAACGATCAGACATCTGGCCGACCATGGGATCCGTGATCGCGTCTATGAGCAGCGCCAGTAGCGAGGCCATGCCCGCCAGGCTGCCCGGTACCCCAAGTACCTGGTTGTAATAGAAAAACAGGAATATGCTGAACGCGGTGTTTTTCACACCCGTGCCGATCTGGCCGATGCCGTAGCCCAGTTTCATCGCTGTTCGCATACGTCTGGATCCGCCTGTCGAGACTGTTTATTCCTGGTTATCTGATCTGCAACAGTACACGGCGATACATCGGGCAGCTGTCGCGGCCGCGACCAGCGCTCAGTTATCGTCGTCCTTGAGTTCCATCTCCTGAACCAGCGCGTTCATGTCCCGAATCAGGTAGCGACTGCCCTGCATCTCGACGATGCCCCGCTCGCGCCATTCGCCGAGAATCTTGTTGATTCGCTGACGCGAGCCCAGACTGAGTTGCGCGAGGTCGTTCTGGCTGAGGTGCACGTCAAGATACAGCTTGCCGTCGCTTTGTGTGCCGTGTTTTTCGATAAGCTCCACAAACCAGCCAGCCAGCCGGGCCCGGAGCGGATAAAAAGCCATGCCCTGTAATAACAAGACAATTCCGGACAGGCGGAACATGTAGTCGGTAAACAAGTGCTTGAATATTCCCGGATGCTGTTCGGCCAGGTCGAGCACCAGGTTGCGCGGCAATGTCAGTACCGTCGTGGTTTCATTGATCTGGGCATCCAGTCGTGCCGGGTTGTCGCCGGACAAGAATTCTCCCCCGAGCCAGGTGCCGGGATCATAGTCGGTTACGGCGTATTCCTGACCAATTGCGCTGGTCAGCAACATTCGTACGCGGCCTGACAGAATGCAGTAGATCTCGGTGCTTTTTTCACCGGTCGTATAAAGGTAGCTGTGCTTGCGGTAGGAGCGAATCCGGGCGGCCTCGACGAGGCGTTGACGTGCCTTGGCAGGAAGGTCGGCGAACCAGGGCGAGCGCGCAATGATCCCGACGATATCGTAATCTCGAGTGTCTGCATTCATCGCCATCTTCGAAAGAACCGTCTGCGATGATGGTGGACCACAACCCAAAGCAGTTCAAGGGCTTATGCTCCTGGTTCACTGACTCATCAAGACGATGATTGCAGCGGCACGGTTCCGATCTGATCGTTCTGCGCGATTGATGATGTCGAATCGATCATCGTGTTTCAGTCATTCAGGTTTGCGCCACCATCATCCATTTTCCGGGGACGGCGCCAGTAGTTGTATTGTGGTGTCCACTCGGTTGCACTGAGCCCGGCCATGCCGAGCAGGTTCCAGATTGAGCAATACAAATCCCCGGGGCCGAACACTGCGGCATTCTTTCGCCTGATGCGACTTCCTTCGCGTTCATACACCACGGCGCCGGGCGTATTGTTCTCTCCCTGCATGACGGTCTGTTCCTGGATGTATTGGCCACCGCCGTGGGAGGCGAGGCGAAAGCGCCAATTGCGGGAGTTCGCAAATGTGCGCTGTACATCCGGCGGATCCTTCGACACGAGGACAACGGCCATCACCGATTCGAGGTGCGGCAGGAAGCCGTTGAAACCGTCGGCCCAAAGTGTGCAATAGCGACAACCCTGGCCCATATTGTGAATCATGAGCAATCGATCGCTGTCGCCGAACAGATCGAGTAACGTGACGTTACCATCCAGTGTTGAAAACGTGTAGTTCTCAACTTCATCTCCGGAGTGGGTCTTGCGAAGCTCGTTGAGCTTGATCGTTAGCTCATACAATTGCTTCTCGATTCTTGAAATTTCATCGCTCACTGTGTCACCCCGCCGCGAAAAGAGTGAAAATTACGTGCTCGTTGATCATAGAGTTGACGCGGCCGATCCACAAGATCAGACAAACGTGAGCCAGCGCAAGTCATGCGTGGGAACGCCAGTGTAAATTCGCAGCTATGTCACTGCACAAATCACGAGGCGGTTGGCCGTCAACGAGTCGTTGTCTCGCGCTCGTTGTGATTGTGTGGCTGGCGGCGTGCGATTCCGGATCGTCTGCGTCCTATGGTGGTTCGCGACTTCAATTCGGGCAAGAGACGAACGCGACCGCTGTTAACGCGCTGGGAGAGCCGGTCGCACTGGCACATTTCCCGGACCAGTACGTCTGGGTCGATTATGCAGCCGAGTGGTGCTCATCGTGCCAGCCTCAGTCGAATGCAATCCGGTCGCTTGCAAAAGAAGCTCCCGAGGGAGTCGCATTTGTGACTGTTATGACGAGCGAACCCGAAGCCTACGGACATCCCGCAACGCGGGAGACAGCCGCGCGCTGGGCAAAACGATTGTCGCTCGACCCCAAACATGTGCTTGCTGCCGACCTTACGAGTCTCCAACTGCCGCAGCACGCGCTGTTCGCTCCTGACGGACGGGAGTTGTTTCGCCATATAGGCAGAATGTCAGCCGCAGAAATACGCGAGGTTCTCGCGGTCGAGCGCAGGAGACGCTGAAGCTGGCGAACGGGCGCAGCCAGGCATGCGAGCGCCTGACATGCCGCCGGGATGACGCGGATCAATTGGTAGAAAAACCATCTTCAGGTTCGCCTGTAGCTTGCCTCGTAGAGGACCTTCCAGTCTTGTCCATCTGGAGACATCTCCATCATCCCCTGCATGACTTCGGGGGTCGAGAAGTCGGAGGTCATGCGTGCGTGCATTCCTGGCCCGCCGTGGGCGAGTGTGAGGATGTCGCCGTCGAATCCACCCACAAATACTTCCGGAGGTGAGCCCATACAGTCGAACCAGTGGAGGGAGTAGTGACCCTCCTTTGGGTCGTAAGTGTAGACACCGTGGCCGGTAAACGTGATTGCGCCGTCTCGCTCTTGCTCGTAATCGGCAAGCAGGGCGAATCCCCCGAGGCTGAGCGTGTGGTTGTTTCTTCCGATCGCGACTCCGCCTTTTGGATCCCACTGGGAAGGATGCATGATCTCCTCTCCTACCCAGGATCCGGCCAGCTTCTCAAGGAGGAGGTGACCAGGCGATGGCTTTGGCATGTTCATGGGTTACTCCTTACGATCCGTTGAATCTCATTGTATGACAAGAGATGGTCGATGCCGGGAGCATCGCTCGTGCTATCTTTTATTGTCGCTGCCGGACTGGAGTTTCTGTCTGTGGGCAGTGAGATCCAAGGAAGCGAAATCGACGAATGTCCGCTGGTCCCGATATTTACGCCTCCACCGCCGGATACTCCGTAGCCAATCGCATAATTAAAGCGCGGGGAGGTCGGCGCCCACCCCGCGGTTCGTTTCCCCACCGAGAGTGTCTGACGATATCGAA